>ERZ1643249.214-NODE-214-length-73506-cov-40.791249_pt1 | contig 73506 bp, 81 predicted proteins | sample MGYA00579263_ERZ1643249 | MGnify/ENA primary metagenome ERZ1643249 (study PRJEB29033, sample SAMEA4952264) | chicken gut metagenome | biome: Broiler Chicken; feature: Gastrointestinal Tract; material: Caecum | place: Ireland | collected 2018 | study: Broiler...
GACTTGCACCCTTAAGAAACGTGCGCCGCCAGGCGCACACGCAAAAAGCGCCCAGTAGAAAATACTGAGCGCTTGGCGATTAGATTTATTCTCTTTTGTTCAAATTAGGTCAAATTCAGACAAACCGTTTTCACGAAAAAGGTCTCTTGGAGATGTATAAATAAACATCCCCTTGGCATCCCAAAATCGCGTCTCGGTTGTCCTATTTTTTAACCCATAAGCCCTCTTTTTGGGGTGGTTGTCCACCATTTAACCCATAGAAAACGGGTTAAAAGAGGCTTCGTTCTGTCAAATTGCGTCAAACCATTTGAAAAGGAAAAACCCCGGAAACCGCGTAGTTCCGGGGTTTTTGACCACTTTTGATAAAGTTTAGCGCTTGCTGAACTGCGGAGCGCGACGGGCAGCCTTGAGGCCGTATTTCTTACGCTCTTTCATTCTCGGGTCACGGGTCAGGTATCCGGCTTTCTTCAGCACCGGTCTGTACTCCGGATCTGCCTGCAGAAGCGCACGCGCGATACCGTGTCTTACTGCGCCGGCCTGTCCGGTGTAACCTCCACCGTGTACATTTACCAATACATCAAATTTATCAACATTTTCCGTAGCTACCAGCGGCTGGCGAACGATCACTTTCAGTGTCTCCAGTCCGAAATACTCGTCAATGCTTCTTTTATTTACCGTAATGTTACCGGTTCCCGGTACCAGATATACTCTGGCGATGGATTTTTTTCTTCTTCCGGTTCCATAGAATTTTGCTTTAGCCATTGTATTTACCTCCTATCCTACTTCATTAAAATGTCAGCTGTTCCGGTTTCTGTGCTGCATGCGGATGCTCTGCTCCGGCATAAACGTGAAGCTTTGTGTACATCTCTCTTCCCAGAGGTCCTTTCGGAAGCATGCCTTTTACTGCCAGCTCGATCACCTTTTCCGGTTTCTTTGCAAGCATTTCTTTTAAAGTAGTCTCTTTCATTCCACCTACATAATCGGAATGATGATAGTAAATCTTCTGGTCTAATTTCTTACCGGTTACTTTTACTTTCTCTGCGTTGATTACGATTACATAATCGCCGGTGTCAATATGGGGAGTAAAGATCGGTTTATTCTTTCCTCTCAGCACTTTTGCCACTTCAGAAGCCAGACGGCCTAATGTAAGTCCGGTAGCGTCAACAACATACCATTTTCTTTCCACTTTTGCTGGATTAGCCATGAAACTGTTCATTGGTGTACCTCCTGTTTAAATTCGTAAATCCAAATCATTTATACGCAAAAATGTTCTACCGGGGCTTTGGATCAAACATTTTCTCACGTCGTCACATTATGATATTATATTATACCGTTATTTTCATGTCAACACATTTTTTCACTAATTTTCGGCGTTTTTTCCGCATCCGGATAGCGGATTTCCATCAGCGTCAGTCCTTTTGCCGGCGCTGTAGGTCCGGCTTTCGCGCGGGACCTGGCTTCCAGGATCTCCGGTACGCACTCCGGCTCCCACTCTCCCGTGCCTGTCCGGATGAGTGTCCCGGCTATGATCCTGACCATGTTGTACAGGAAACCGTTCCCGGTGATCCGGATCGTGATCAGATCTCCGTCTTTGTCCACATCCAAACTGTATACCGTGCGCACTGTCGTCTTTACCTGCGCGCCCGCGGCGCAGAAACTGGCAAAGTCGTGTTCACCTACCAGATATGCCGCCGCTTTCTGCATCTTTTCCACATCCAGCGGATAATAGTAGAAATAAGTATTCAACCGGTAAGCCGGCAGCGGAAATTTCCGGTTCAGGATCCGGTATTCATAGGTCTTCACCGTCTTCTGGAATCTTGGATGGAAGTCCATCGGCACTTCACAGGAATCCTGAACGCGGATATCTTCCGGCAGGCGCTGATTCAGGGCGAATACAAATTTGTCCCCGGCCATGCGGGCATCCGTGTCGAACACAGCCACATTGCCCATGGCGTGGACCCCCGCGTCTGTCCGGCTGGCGCCGTGCACCTGGATCTCTTCTCCGGTCAGTTCTTTCAGAGCCCGGTTCAGCTCTTCCGCGATTGTCACTCCGTTTTTCTGCACCTGCCATCCCCGATAATTGGTTCCGTCATAGGCGACCACCAGTTTTACCCGTTTCATACCTGTTCCTTCCTATATAAAAGGTATCCAGCCGTATATCTGTCTGCCGTATCCGATCACGATCATGGCCGCCAGATATATCCAGATCACCGCATAAGCCGTCCGGTCTTTACTTTCATACTTCAGAGGCTTCATCTTGGTACGCCCTTCTCCCCCATGGTAGCAGCGCGCTTCCATAGCCAGCGCCAGATCCATGGCTCTCCGAAGAGCCGAAAAAAACAAAGGTACCAGCAGCGGAATCATGGCTTTTGCTTTCTGGATCAGATTCCCTGACTCAAAATCCGCTCCTCTCGCGATCTGCGCCTTCATGATCTTGTCTGTCTCTTCCAGAAGAATCGGGATAAACCGAAGGGCGATGGACATCATCATGGACATATCGTGTACCGGTACATGAATCTTCTTCAAGGGGCTCAGCAGCTTTTCCAGCCCGTCCGTCAGGTCATTGGGCGTGGTGGTCAGGGTCATCACCGAAGATCCCAGGATCAGATAGATCAGACGGATACCCACCATCACCGCCGTCCGGATTCCCCGGTCTGTGATCCTTAAGAATCCAAAATGCCAGAACACCACGTCTCCGTCCAGAAGAAACAGGTTGAAGATCACCGTAATCATCAAAAGCATCACGATGGATTTCAAACCTTTTGTCATAAAACGGAACGGGACTTTGGACAGCCGGATCACTATGCTAAGAAATACCGTAGCCAGCGCGTAGCCAACCGGTCCTTTCGCCACAAACAGCGACACCACAAAAATCAGAGTCGCTGCCAGCTTCACCCGCGGATCCAGTTCATGAAGGACGGATTTTGCCGGATAATATTGTCCCAGTGTAATATCTCGAATCATAACTGCTCCTGTCCTCCAAGCCACGCTGCAATGGCGTCCGCCGCTTCCTCTACGGTAGTCGCATCCGTATCCACACGGGCGCCTTTCTCTTTCAGTTCCTGCATCAGATAGGTAACCTGCGGAGCTGCCAGTCCGATCTCTTCCAGCTCCCGGTAATGCCGGAACACTTCTTTCGGAGTCCCGTCAAACCGCACCTGTCCCTGATTCATGACGATCAGCCGGTCCACATATCTCGCCACGTCTTCCATGCTGTGCGACACCAGGATCACCGTGATGCCGCGTTCTCTTTTCAGGTAGCTGATCTGATCCAGGATCTCGTCTCTTCCTCTGGGATCCAGCCCCGCAGTCGGTTCATCCAGGATCAGAACCTCCGGGTCCATGGCCAGAACACCGGCGATCGCCACGCGTCTTTTCTGCCCTCCCGACAGTTCAAAAGGAGAGGAACTGTCATATTCTTCCCCCATACCGACCATTCTCAGGGCTCTCTTTGCTTTTTCTTCTGCTTCTTTCTGGGAATATCCAAGATTTTTCGGTCCAAAACAGACGTCCTTCAGTACGTCGGTCTCAAAGAGCTGATACTCTGGGTACTGAAAAACCAATCCTACTTTGCTGCGCAGTTCGCGCATGGGATATTTATCTCCATATATATCTTTTCCATTAAAGTAGATCTTCCCCTCTGTGGCGCGGAGCAGACCGTTCAGATGCTGAATCAATGTAGATTTTCCGGAACCGGTGTGCCCGATCAGTCCCACGAACTGGCCGTCCGGAATCTCCAGATTTACATCTTTCAGCGCATGGACCTCATACGCCATGCCTTCCGAATACGTATAACTTACATTTTTGACTTTAATTGACATAACTCTTCCACCAGTTCTTCATTGCTCAGGATCCCGTTCCGAAGCGGAAATCCTTTTTTCTGTAATTCATAAGCCACCAGTGTTGCCTGAGGTACATCCAGACGCAGTTCTTTCAGCCGGTTCACCTGGGAAAATATCTCCCGCGGCGTCCCCTGCATGACTACCTTGCCGTCATCCATGACGATCACCCGGTCCGCCTCGATCACTTCTTCCATATAATGAGTAATCAGGATCACTGTGATCTGCTCTTCCCGGTTCAGTTTCTGCACCGTCCGGATCACGCTTTTTCTGCCGTGCGGATCCAGCATGGCGGTGGGCTCGTCCAGCACGATACAGCGGGGATGCATCGCCATGACGCCGGCGATGGCCACCCTCTGCTTCTGGCCTCCTGACAGCCGGTTGGGTGAATGCTTACGGTATTTCAGCATCCCTACTGCCTTCAGGCTCTCTTCCACCCGCTCCCAGATCTCGTCTGTGGGCACTCCCAGGTTTTCCGGACCGAATCCTACATCCTCTTCCACAACGGTACCTATGATCTGGTTATCCGGATTCTGGAACACCATCCCCGCATCCTGACGGATATCCCACAGCTTATCTTCATCCTTGGTATCCATCCCGTCTACCCAGAGCGTTCCTTCTGTCGGGAGCAGGATCGCGTTGATATGTTTTGCCAGCGTGGACTTTCCTGATCCGTTATGTCCCAGGATCGCGATGAACTCCCCGGAGCGGACCTCCAGATCCACCCCGTCTACGGCGCGTTTCCAGGACTCCACGTTTCCTTCTTCATTTGTTTTTGCGTAGTCAAATGTGAGCTTTTCCGCTCGAATCATATGTTTTCACCTGTATCTTTCCTGTCACTGCGCTTTATATTATCATTAACATAACAAAGTTTCAAGGAATTTTCTTGTCCGGCTTTTACCGACATATGAAGCATTCCCTCCGCCGGGCAGGTTTCTTCCGGCTGAAATCCCAGCGCCCGCGCCGTGCGGACCGACGCTTCGTTATCCTGTCCGGCAAACAGATGGATCTCCTCCAGATCCAGCGTATGAAAGGCATAATCCAGCACCGCTCTTCCGCACTCCCTGGCATAGCCCTGTCCTTGAAATGCCGGGTCTATGACATATCCCAGCTCTACCGCATTCTCCAGTCTGTCCGACGGGAAAAGGCCCGCCTGTCCGATGACTTCGCCGCTTTCCTTTTTCAATATGCTCCACAGTCCGAAATCATAAAACGCGTACGCATGCGAAATGTATGCCCACATGAACTCTGTCTCTTCCTCCAGGGTCCTCGATGGCCGGACAATCTCCCGGATCCCCGGACTGTTGTAGATCTCAAAAATACGGGGAACATCCTCCATCACCGTCTCCCGGATAACCAGACGCGCTGTCCTGGCAATCAGCACCGGAAGCCCTTCTTTTCTCCTGTGATCTCTCTCCACAAAGGCCGGATCCAGTTCCGGGTACTCTTCTTCCCACATATATATTCCTCCGAATTGTCTTTTTTCATCTTACCGCGGGATCCGCGCCCCGTCAATGCCGCAGAGGAATTTATCCTTTACGTCCGGACTTTCTTCCGCTAAAATAAAAGCGAGTAACAGTTCAGGACGGCGGGAACTGTTATAAAAACAGATACAAAAAGGAGAATCTATCATGGCACAGAATCCAATCGTCACATTTGAGATGGAAGACGGCAGCATCATCAAGGCGGAGCTTTATCCGGATGTGGCCCCCAATACGGTCAACAATTTTCTCAGCCTGGTAAACAAAGGCTTTTACGACGGACTGATCTTTCACCGCGTCATCGAAGGCTTTATGATCCAGGGCGGCTGCCCGGACGGCAACGGTATGGGCGGTCCCGGATACACCATCAAAGGAGAATTCACCCGCAATCGTTTTAAAAACGATCTGAAACACACGAAAGGCGTCCTTTCCATGGCGAGAACCATGATCCCGGACAGCGCGGGAAGCCAGTTCTTCATCATGCACAAGGACTCGCCTCATCTGGACGGAGACTATGCCGCCTTCGGAAAAGTCATAGAAGGTATGGATGTGGTAGACCGCATCGCGGAAGTCGATACGGATTACAATGACCGCCCGATCGTTCCGCAGGTTATGAAAAAAGTCACCGCAGAGACTTTTGGAGTTGTTTACCCGGAACCGGAGAAAAAATAAGGCTATCGGAAAAAGGACTGCAGCATGCGCCGCAGTCCCTTTCTTTGCCTATGAACGACGTTTTTTATGAATCAGATACAGGATTCCTGCCACAGACGCCCCTGCCGCGCCGATCCACACGGCAGCCATTGCCTGATCCCCGGTCAGCACCGGCGACACAGGTCCCGGCGCCGAAGTCTGCGGCGCGGACGAAGTATCTTCACCGGATCCGCCTCCGGAACTTCCCGGTTTTCGCTGGTTCATCAGTACGAAGCTCTGCACTTCCGGCGTATCCAGCACTTCCACTGTCATATCCTCCGCTTTCCGGTAACCGGACGGAGCTTTCGTCTCCCGCAGCGTATAGGTCCCTATGGGAAGTCTTTCTATCGTATATGCTTCCTCTGTACTGGTCCAGGCGGCCACAGCATTTCCTTCCGCGTCCAGCAGCTGCAGGTCCGCACCGGCGAGCATGCTCACACCGTCCACCTTTGTCTTCCGGATCTCGACTTTTGTCACATCGTCCTTCATGACGATGCAGCGGTCGTCCTGCGGCTTCCATCCGTCCTGATCGATCCAGACTTCTCTGAGCCCGTCCGTTTCCCTTACAAGGAAACGAATCTCTTCTGCGGTCACGTACCCGTCCGCCGGGAGCGTTTCCCGAAGCACATAGACATGCTCTTCACCCTCTGACACCCTGATACCGCCGATTCTATGCGGTGTTTTTTCGGATATCCACCGGTCTACTGCCGTTCCGGTGCTTTCTTCCACAATCTCCAGATGTGCTCCTTCGATCTCTTCTCCGTTGGTCAGATCCTGTTTGGATACTGTCACGTCAGATATCTCGTTATATATATCCTGCTCGAAGTTCAATGTCTCCTCAGAATCTGCTCCCCGGTAAGAAGCGTCAAAATACCACACCTCGTCTGTTTTCAGATATCCGTCCGGCGCCTGAAGTTCTCTGACATAGTATCTCCCGTTCGGCACATCTGCCTGGAAAACGGCCATACCGGAAGCGTCGGTCTCCACCGTCTCAATAAGCGAGTCCTTCTCCACCAGTGCATCCGGGTAACGGCTGACCGCCTTTTCCTCTGTCACCGCGTAGCCCGGCAGGTCCTCGGCGGCATATAATCCGAAGACGGCTCCCTGAAGCGGCAGTTCCGTGCCTTCCTCCATCTTGTGAATCTGTATGCGGATTTTCTGACGGGCATTTACATACTGTACACTGTCCGGATACACTACCGGGATATCCTGCCCGGCATAGGAAAGCACTATTTCCTTTTCTTCTCTGTTCAGCAGGAAATTGCCGTCGCCCGCCTTAGTCTCACGCAGATAATAGGTTCCCAGAGGGAGATTCTCTATAGACGCAAGTCCCTGACGGTCCGTGATCAAAGTTTCAATCCTGGTTCCTGCCTTCAATATCATCGTCTCCCCTGCCGCGTTGACCCAGCTGGCGTATTCTCCCGTTCCATCCGGCGTAAAGATATCTTCTTTCACGTACACTTCAAATTCTGCCTGTTCCACTCGGCCTGCCAGATACCGGAAAACCGTCAGGAACAGATTTTTCACCCGGTCTGTGAAACTTACCTGCTCTTCCGTTCCCACAAAGAATTCTCCTTCTTTGGTTACCGAAAACGCGCCGACTGTACGCTGGTCTTTCAGATCGTGTTCCGCCACAATATTGCTGTCTTCCACCGTAAACATCACTTCCTCTGTAATCTGGTTGTCGATCTGGTTCTGTTCTTTCGTATCATCGGAAGAAGCTTTCCAGCCCACATAATTTTCCGGCGCCAGCGTCTCTCTCAATATGTACTGCCGTCCCGCTGTCAATCCTTCGATCAGATGGCCTTCCTTGACGATCAGATCCTTTCCTTCCGGCAGTTCTTCGGGGGAAGGAATCTCCATATAGAAGCCGTCCGCCTCATAAAAATAGTGCAATTCTTCTCCTTCCGCCGCGGACACCCAGGAATCCGCAGGATGATCCGCCAGCACATAAGAACCGTCTTCATTACGTCTCGCATTTCCCTGATCATCCTGAAGGATTTCCCAGACCTCCAGATAAGCGCCTGCAATATGGACGCCGGATACAATATCAGATTTTGTGATGACTCTCTTTGTTTTCTGGTTCTGATAGATCAGATCTGTGTGATCCTGTATCTCTGTCTCCTGGCCCTGGTAGCTGCCGTCAACAGATTCTGTCTGGTCCGTAGATGTGTAACCCAACGGCGCCTCCAGCTCCTTGACATAATATTGCCCGAGGGGCAGATCCTCATCAAATACCGCCGCGCCATCCTGGTCTGTCACTGCCGTCGCGATCAGCGTGTCCGCCGGGATCAGGAGACGGCCCTCTTCATCCGGGATATATTCAAATGTCAGGTCTATATGACGGTAATCCGGCGCCGACGGATCCGGGTTCTTCACGACCTGACTGAATATGTCTTCCGCATTGTACAGTCCGTACACGGCGCCTTCCAGCGGCTCCCCGCTTTCCACATCCTGCTTAACCGTTTCCAGGGCAATCTTCTGGCGTTCGTTTTCCCAGATGCTGGCCACCCAGGTAAGACTTACTTTCTGATCCTGCGGGGTGATTTCAAACTCCTGGATCTCCGGGTTGCGGACAAATCCTTTTCCTGCCGCCGTTTCCTTTATGTAGTACCTGCCAATATACAAGTCGGCCAGGTATGCATATCCGGTGGAATCGGTGGTGATCTCCGCCACCTTCCGGTCCTTGCCCCATACAAGATAGTCGGATATGTCCACCCCGTATTCTTCCAGCAGTTCTTTGTCTAATTCCTGCGTATAGATATCTTCCGCCGCATAGACCTCAAAGACTGCTCCCGCCACCGGAGCGTCCTGATACTCGAATATATAATCTTTTGCATTATAGGGATCTTCCCGCCAGATCCGGCGGAAATAAGAATCATCAAGCTTCTCCTTCAGAGATGTGCCGCTGTCCTTTGCGTCATAGAGCTGTTCTCCATATTTGATCAGCTCCAGGACACCTTTCTGTTCCTGATTGTCCTGAAATACAGTACAGGTGATATTCCCGTAGGAATCCGCCAGCGTATACTTATGCTCTCCCATCTGCCCGTCAGGATAGACAGAATTATTATCCAGGATAAAACGGATCGGCTCTGCCGGCGTATCCGACACTTCATAAGTATTCAGATCTTCTGTACTGGTATCCGTGAGCGTCGTTTCGTATCCGTTCAGCACATATCCTTCCGGAGCCTGAAGTTCTGTGACCTCAAAGACGCCTGTCGGCAGCTTCGCCGGAAGCGTCAGGTAACAGTCTGTAATCTTCCCTGATCCGTCTCTTAAAAATGTGGACGCAAAGGGAGATTCTTCCGTGCCGTAAGTAATCCGGGACGTGGGTTCATAATACCAGATGTATCCATCCCCGTCCTGCTTCCATCCCGTTTTCGTGAAAGTCTCCAACTCCCGGTCCGTCATGCTGACGATGCGGATGCGGTACTGGGAACCTTCTTTCAGCACCGTTCCCTCCGCCATCTCTTCCGGTTTCAGCACGGTGCCGTCCGGGGGAAGAAAAGCAGTATCCGCTTTTATAAGCCGCAGCCAGGACTCTGTCTGATTATCGGATATGTAACGGGTATCCTGGGGCAGACGCCCTTCTACCGCGTCCTCCTCATATACATTTTCATCTTTATATACCCGGCTGTTGGCATGATCTCCAAACCGGATATCCTTCTGTTCCGAAAAAGTCTCCTTGACCTCCTGCCGGCTTTCATCGGTATAGACTACTCCTCCGTCATCGGTAATAAACACAAAAAACGGTCTCGCCATCACATGTTTCTCCGGCGTGGTAGTCTCGACTATCACATAGGTTCCATAGGGAAGTTCCGGCGACGTCAAGGCTCCTTGTTCATCCGTAAACATCTCTCCTACCCGGTACTCATTGAGTTTGCCGCCCGGGACCGGCTCCAGCCAGCGATGATCTCCTTCCGTCCAGGTCTCCAATGCTCTTTTATATACGGTGGCCGGCCGGTCCTGCGTAAAATCATAATCATAAAACTGCTGGATGTCCAGGCCGGACCAGTTTTCCCCGTTTGCCGGGACCAAGGTTTTGTCCTTTACTCCCTGAAGCTCTGACACCAGATAAACCGTAAATCCTGCCCCTGCTGCCGGTTCCAGTTCCGTCTTAAACTGGTTATCGGAAGTTTTCACGATAGAGAAGGCTTTCTTCTGCACGTGATCCCCGGTATAGATCGTCTCATTTCCATCGTCCTGATCATCTACGGTCAGCGTATTCTTATCTTCCCCGGAGGTTTCGTCGCGCAGGATCACGCGCTGTGTCTCATCGTCATAAGTAAAGGTCAGCTCATAGGCAGTTTCGTCCAGCATATAACCTTCGCTGGCTTTTACTTCTTTCAGGACATATTTGCCCAGTTCAATATTATAAAAAGAAAACTCTCCCGGCGTATCCCGGTACCGGATCTCTCCTCCATAAGAGATATATCTCTGGCCTTCCGTGTTCAGCATGTATCCGGCCGCGTCCACCACCGGCGTCTTTCCGACCGTTCCGGTCATCACCAGGTCTCCTGCCCGGTAGATCACGCCTGTGTGTCCGTCCGCGTGAATGATATCTTCCGCCGCCCTCAGTTCATAGACCGCGCCTTCCAGAGTCGTATCTCCCTGTATGATCTGGCTCTCCGATTCTGTATCGTATTTTACCACACGTACGCGGCCTTTTGTCCGCTCGTTTGCGATTGTTCCCTGATTATTGGCGGATGCGGTCTGAGTGGTCTGATTATTGTAGCCCTCTACGACTCCTTCTTCGGTCCGGGACCCGGTAATCTCAAAATAATAGGCATTTTTCCCGTCCGCGCCGTCATCCTGCCATCCTGCCGGATGTCCGGTGATCAGCTCTGCCAGCCGGTCCTTCCAGTCGCCAAAGTAACCTTTTCTGGCTTCTGATTCCACCAGATACAATTTCCCCTGGTTCTGATAGTTCCAGTAAATCCAGTCGCTTAAGTAGGTCTGATCCGCCTGTTCTGATACTTTGATTTCCACCGGAGCGTAAGAAGTCTTCACCTCGTAGTCATTGCTGTCCCGGTTAAATCTCAGGATATCAAACCGTACTCCCGACAGAAGATTTCCGGTGTTCTCATCGATCTTCATGGCCTGTACACGGATCTTCCAGGGCTCATTGTATGCCTGAAAGTCATGCATGTTGTCCGGCGCCGCCGAAAAGGTACCTGTCTGATTGTACTGATTGCCCTGAGTATATGTAATCTGCTTTTCTCCTGTGATCTCAAAGTAAAAACGGTTTGTCTCCCGATCGATCGTATAGCCGTAGGGAGATCTGGTCTCCAGGATCATGAATTTCCCCTGATTCCGCGGATTATAGTACAAAGGTCCCACCTGATAGGTACCGTCGCCCTGGTCCAGCATCTTCTGCCGGTCAGAGTAACGGTATAATTCGTACTCTCCTGTATCTTTATTGTACTCATATACGCAGAATTCCGCGTCCGCCAGGGAGAAATCCGTCTGCCCGGTCACGGAGTCATGCTTTGTCACTTTGATCCATGCTTCCCAGGGTTTATTATAGAAATCATGATATTTATGAGCTCCGTCCCCTGCCGATGTGTCATAAGTATTTTCTTCGTTATCGCAGTAACCGTAGGGCGGCGCCGTCTCTTCCGCGTAGAAATCCGCGCTCCAGCTGTCTGCCCAGTCATCCAGTTCATCCTGTACCTGCTGATTGGCTTCTCCCCAGGACGCGGAATAGGCCTCGTCATAGCTGTGATAGTATCCGTGGCTGTCCGCGTCCGCCTGCTGCTCCGGCGTCAGGGAACCCCAGTCTGTCACATAAGTATAAGAAGGCCCGCTGGCTGAGGCTGTATGGGAATCTTCTTCCCTATGCGTCACCTCGCCCGATTCATCCGAGGTATAAGTCTTTCCGTTGATCTTAATCGAAGCGCCTTCCAGGACTTCGTCCGTAATGCTGTCATGTTTGGTCACAGTCACCCGCGCTTCCACTTCTATGCTGTCTTCTGCAGACGCGGATACCGACGCCGTCTCATATTCTTCATCTCCTCCCGGTCCCGGCTCTTCTCCGCCTCCGCCTTCATACGGATAGGTATCCGGAAAATCAGAAGTAAAAATAGTCTGCGCATTTGCATTGTCCGAATGGAACACATAGTATGTCTCCGGATTCTGCGCGGCCCTGCGGTAATAATTCCAGATCCTGACGAGCATGGATTCAATCGTGGTATCCGATTCGTCCAGAAGCGCATATGCCCGTTCCTCTACTTCTGTCCGGGTATAGGATTCCGACTCCAGGAACAGCCACAGCGCGATCTGTCCGCAGGCATAATAATCTCCGGAGAATGCGGCGACCGTGGCCAGGTACCCCTCACCGCCGGTACGCACTTCATATGTGCCGGGATTGGCGTTGTACAGGAAACCGTTTCTGGCGCTTCTGCCCCGGGTCGCGCAGATTGCGTCCGCGCCTCCGATGGAAAGTTTCCAGATCGTTCCATGGCCTGTCCCGGAAAATCCGGTGCTGCTCACAGACATGCTTGCCACCAGGTCGCCGTCTGACAGCGCATACAGCATGGGATTAGCCGGCATGATCCGCTCCGCCATCCCTGCCAGTGCCTCCGGCCCCGCGTCCGGTCCCGTTTCACTTTCCAGACTCTGCAGATATTCCCGGAACAGTTCCGTGTCCTCCCAGCCGCAGGCTCCGGCCAGAAACGCATACACATCCTCCAGATCATACCCATACTCCGACAAGGTATACAGATCTTCAACAGTAAGTCCCTGATACACCGTGCCGTCAAAGAATGCCTCTGCCGGCACGCCGCCCTCCAGGATCCGGATACAGGAGAACAGATCCTGACCGTCATACACCGTATCCGACAGGTTTTCAATCAATCCCTCCATGAATTCCGCCAGACTGCGCTCATAATCATACAGACTGTCCCACCAGGAATCGCTGTAACCGAGAAGATCTTCAAACCCATTGGGTATATACTTCTCTTTCCACGTCAGAATGGTCGCCATATCTTCTCTGCTGTAGTGATACAGGTCTTCCGCCGCATAGACTGCCACGGGAGAAAAAGAATCCAGGCTGAAGGACAACACTTCTCCATCCAGGATCTCCGCCTCCGGATATTCCACCTCGCCTGTATCTGGGAAATGCACAACTGTAACGACTTTCCCATCCAGATTCTCCAAACGGATCCGGACGTTAACGGTCCCTTCTGTCTCCACATGTATATCCTGCAGCCATACCAGCTCCCCGGATACTCTGGAAAAATCCACCTGAGCTTCCAGCGCTTCCGGATCGTCCACTTCTTCCAGATTCACCGAAAGCGGATTCCCGTCCTGATCCAATACCTGAAATCCCTGGTCTTCTTCCGGCGGCAGTTCCTCCGCCGTCTCCTCCAACGCCCCCGGAATCTGTTCTGTGCTTTCAGAAGGCATCTCTGTATCTGTTCCTATAGCCCCCGGAGTTTCCGCGGGATCCTGCCCTGCTGTCCCGGAAGTTTCTCCTGCGGCGGACTCTGATATTTCCGGGGCCGTCTCCGCTTCCGGAACCGGGGTCTCCTGAGGGTCTTCCTCGATCTGTTCCGGCGTCTCCTGAGGATTTCCATCGGTCTGTTCCGGCGTCTCAGAGACCTCTGGCGCTGGCGTCTCAGACGACTCCGCAGCGTTTTGTTCCGGCGTTTCAGAAGCTTCTGCGCCGCTCTTCCCGGGCTCTTCAGAAGGCCCTGCAGGCTCCTGCTCCGTTACCCCGGAACCCTTTTCTGACTCCTGCTCTGATCCCTCCCCGGGAGTTTGCCCGGATACATCCTGCTGTTCTTCATTTCCCCGCTCAGATTCCGGCGCCGCATCTTCTATTTCCCATTCCGCCTCCGGTGCTTCCGACAGCACGGAAGCGCTGACGGCGGACGCATCTCCCGCCAGCAGCGCGGCACTCAAAAGGAGCGCGCACAAACGTTTCCAAAATAGTCTCCTTTTCACAATTCTTCTCCTTTTCCAAAATAATAATAAGCGCCCTTAAAAATTACAGTTTCCCCCCTTCCAAGCCCCCATGCGGGCATAAAAGGCCTCCCGGTCTTTCACACAGGGACACCAATATAACGGCTGCATGACGAAATGCTGAAAAAAGGGTATAAAAATCCCCTCTTCTTCCTGTCATGCGCCAGATTCCATAATAGTTTGGGAATGTATCAGCCGAATGGCTGACTTATTGGATAAATTCATGTTATTACAAGCAAACGGATTTGTCAACAAAAACAAAAAATTAACCCCCTGAAGTAACTTTTTCAGGGGGTCCGGTCATTATTAAAATATCTTCTATACGCTTCGGTATTCTTCCATAATCTTCGCAAACGCCGGCATCGCGTCTACGATCGTCTTCTCAGCTACGCAGTAGGAAATCCGGACATAACCGGGGCATCCGAAGCTGTCCCCCGGCACGATCAGCACATCATATTTCTTCGCCTTTTCGGAAAAGGCATTGGCATCCGGCTCCGGCGATTTTACGAACAGGTAGAACGCTCCCTGCGGCTGCACACATTCATAACCCAATTCCGTAAGGCCATTGTAAAGCAGTTCCCGGTTTCTTTCATAAGCGGAAATATCCCCGGTCACGCCTGTGCACTTTGCCACCACCTTCTGGAAAAGCACCGGCGCGCAGACATATCCCAGCGCCCTTCCCGCGCCGTTCACTGCCGCCATCACCTTTTTCGATTCCGTCATCTCATCCGGAACGATGATATAACCGATCCGCTCACCCGGCAAGGACAAAGATTTGCTGTAGGAATAGCAGACAATCGTATTGGCGTAATATTTGGTCACATAGGGTACTGCCACTCCGCCATAGACGATCTCCCGGTACGGTTCGTCCGTGATCAGATAGATCTGCGTTCCATATTCTTTCTGTTTTTCTTCCAGCAGTGCGGAAAGCCTGAGAATCGTCTCCTCCGAATAAACTGCCCCGCTGGGATTGTTTGGAGAATTGATGATAATCCCCTTCGTCTTAGGATTCAGCAGCTTCTCCAGTTCCGCAAAATCCATCTGAAAGTCTTTCAGATTTGGAGGACAGATTCTGAGTACGGCTCCGGCATTCTCCACCCACACCTGATATTCCGGAAAAAACGGCGCGAACACGATAAACTCGTCTCCGGAATTGGTCAGCGCCTGAATCGTAATATTCAGAGACGCTGCCGCGCCTACCGTCATATAAAAATTGTCTCCGGTAAAGTGCGTCCCGTACCGGCGGTTTACCGCTTCCGCCAGCTCCTGTTTCACTGCCGGGTCTCCGGATGCCGGAGAATACCCGTGCACCTCCTCCGCCGGTTCCTCCAAAAGTTCAAGAATTGCCTGTTTTACCTCCGCAGGGGCAGGAATGCTGGGATTTCCCAGACTGAAATCGTAGACCTTGTCCTCTCCCACAACTTTTTTCCGCTCCAGACCATAAGAAAACAGCTCGCGGATCACAGAACTTTTGCTCCCATATTCATACATTTTTTCATTGATCATGGTTCTTCCTCCAGCCCGTCTTCATCCTCGGATGCCATAAATTCCCGGGAGGACACCCGTTTCTTTATACGTTCCTCTTCCACTGCATTTGAGATCAGATCCTTCACCCGCCGGGAATCTTTCACGTTGCGGATTATAAGTTGCGGTGAAGATTTATCCACCGTATCGCAGGTAATCGTCCCCAGGCCGAAAATCCGCTGAAGAAACGTCCTCTCCAGCGTCAGATCCATGATCCGGTATAGACGGATCTCATCTTCCCGCTGCTTCAGGATGCCCGACTGTACCACAAACTTTTCCGGCGTACAGGTGTATTTTGTAAATGTCCACGGAAGGCCGAACAACAGCCACCGTTTTCTGTCACTCCAGAGAATATCCATATTGTTTCCCGCCTTTCTTGTCTTTTTCTCATTATAGAAGATTTCTCCAGATTCGGCAACCGGTAAGCCTCAGGGACAAATACCCTGCTTCTATCTGCGCATCCTGCTCCTGCATTCGGCAACCACATATCCGGCCTGTTCCTCGTCCTTTGGTTTTACATATATATAATACAGAATTTCCAGATTTACATTCTCCCCAATTCTTCCCCACCCGCCGGTCCGGCGGTTCTGGCTTCCTGTATTGATCACTCGCGTGTCATACGGAATATGGCTGTCGCTCAGCGCGTCCTGTACCGCGCCGAACAACCCGGCGTCCTGCGTAAGCAGCACCTCTCTCATCCTCCACCTGAACATAAGAGCCTCCTTTTCAAAGGTTTCACAGATTATAGTTGATTTTATTATAGCTGACGCATATTACATGAGCAAGCGGATTTTCTGAGCCATCGTGCAAACCATTCTTCTGAAACTGTAAGAAAAGAACAGAAAAAAACTGCCATGAAAACAATTTGTTCTCATGACAGTCTCTGTATCACTCTGTATGGATTTATACCAGCTCCAGCAGTACTTCCATAGCTGCGTCGCCTTTTCTCTGTCCGATCTTCACGATTCTGGTGTAACCACCGTTTCTGTTCGCGTATTTCGGAGCGATCTCGTCAAAGATCTTTGCAACCATATCTACTTCCTGGGTTTTCTTTTTCTTGCCCTCTACCGGAGCCTTCACCGGGTAAAGAACTTTCAGCATCTCTCTTCTGGCATGCAGTCTGGACGGAAGGTCTTTTTTGATTTCCTTCTCTACCTCGTCGTATACGGTTACTTTCTTGCCGTCTACAACTTCTTTGACTCTCTTGCCGTCTTTATCTTTACGGGCAACTTTAGCGGTTACTTTCACCATCTCGAAGTTGTCCTTCTCTTTTACGCCAAGAGCGATCAGGCCCTCTGCAATCTTACGCACTTCTTTTGCCTTTGCTTCCGTGGTAACGATCTTTCCGTTTGCCAGCAGGGCGGTTACCTGGCTTCTCAGAAGCACTTTTCTCTGAGAAGAAGTTCTGCTCAGTTTTCTATATTTTGCCATTTTATTTCCTCCATTCGTTGCGCCCGCGGATCATGCTTCTTCGGTCTTACTGACCCGGGGTCTGGCATCAACTTTTTCGCTTCATTCGCAAATGTTTTTCGCGAATCTTTTATTGCTTATTCCTCGCTTTGGTTCAGTTCCAGACCGAGTTCTTTCAGCTTTGCAAGGACTTCTTCCAGGGATTTGCGGCCCAGGTTGCGGACCTTCATCATATCCTCCGGAGTCCGGTTGCACAGCTCTTCCACTGTATTGATTCCGGCTCTCTTCAGGCAGTTGTAAGAACGAACGGAAAGTTCCAGTTCATCAATGCTCATCTCGAGAACCTTTTCTTTGTCATCGGTCTCTGTTTCTACCATAATCTCTGTGGATTTGGCATTCTCAGACAGATCGATGAACAGACTCAGATGCTCGCTCAGGACTTTTGCCGCCAGACTGACAGCCTCGTCCGGAGCCAGAGTTCCATTGGTATATACGTCTAAAGTCAGTTTATCGAAATCGATTACCTGACCTACACGGCTGTTCTCAACGGTAAGATTCACGCGCTCTACCGGCGTATAAATGGAATCCACCGCGATGATACCGATCGGAAGATCGTCGTCTTTATTCTTGTCTGCACTCACATATCCGCGGCCCTTGGTAATGGTCAGCTCCATGTACAGTTTGCTGTCCGCGCCGCCGTTCAAGTGCGCGATCACCACATCCGGATTTAAAATCTCAATATCCGGATCACACTGAATATCAGCGGCAGTCACAACACCTTCGCCTTCGAAATCAATGTAGGCAGTCTTCGCCTCATCGGAATCGCTGGTATTGCGGATTGCCAGACTCTTGATATTCATGATAATTTCCGTTACATCTTCTTTTACACCCGGGATGGAGCTGAACTCGTGAAGAACACCGTCAATCTTCACCTGGCTGACTGCAGAACCCGGCAGAGAAGAAAGCATGATCCTTCTCAGAGAATTTCCGAGGGTCGTACCATAGCCTCTTTCCAACGGCTCTACTACGAATCTGCCATATCTCTTATCTTCTGAAATCTCTGCAATTTCAATCTTGGGTTTGTTAAATACTACCACTAAAAGCCCCTCCTGTTCTGTGATGGGTGACGAAACTACTTAATTATTTGGAATACAACTCGACGATCAGCATCTCGTTAACCGGCACATCGATCATCTCTCTGGTCGGAAGTTCTTTAACCGTTCCTTTCAGATTGTCAAGATCAGCTTCCAGCCATTCCGGCACCAGTCTTCCGCCGGTTGCCTCAACGATCGCTTTATAGCGGTCAGAGCTCTTGCATTTCTCTTTGATCTCAATGGAATCTCCGGCTTTCACCTGATAAGACGGGATATTCACCTGTTTTCCGTTTACCAGCACATGCTTATGGTCAACGATCTGTCTTGCTTCCTGACGGGTTCTTGCAAGGCCGAGACGGAATACTACATTATCCAGTCTGGATTCCAGCATAACCATCAGGTTTTCACCGGTCATACCTTTCATGCGATCCGCTTTCTCATAGTAATTGCGGAACGGTTTCTCCAGTACGCCGTAGATGAATTTTGCTTTCTGCTTTTCTCTCAGCTGAAGACCGTATTCGGAGATCTTCTTGTTTCCTCTCTGGGAGTTTCTGTTGGATTTTTTATCGATTCCTAAATAGACCGGATCCAGTCCAAGGGATCTGCATCTTTTAAGGACAGGTGTTCTATTTACTGCCATTTCTCATACCCTCCTGATTAAACTCTTCTGCGTTTTGGTGGACGGCAACCGTTGTGCGGTACCGGCGTAACATCGGTAATGCTGACAACTTCCAGACCGCATGCCTGCAGCGCGCGGATCGCAGCTTCTCTTCCTGAACCAGGTCCTTTTACGAATACATCTACAGTCTTTAATCCGTGTACCAGAGCTGCTTTCGTAGCAGTTTCTGCAGCCATCTGCGCTGCATACGGAGTAGATTTCCTTGAACCTCTAAAACCAAGACCACCGGCACTTGCCCAACTCAGAGCGTTGCCCTCTGCATCGGTCAGGGTAACGATCGTATTATTGAAAGATGACTGGATATGTGCCTGTCCGCGTTCAACGTTTTTTCTGACACGCTTTTTTGTCACTTTTTTCGTAACTTTAGCCATTTCTAAACTAACCTACTTTCTTCTTTCTTCAAATTATATGGTACGCACTCATACTCATACGGCAAAGATTGCCCTGTATTCGCCAAGCGCTTTATTTCTTCTTGTTTGCAACGGTCTTCTTCGGACCTTTTCTGGTTCTTGCGTTGGTCTTTGTCTTCTGACCGCGAACCGGCAGGCTCTTACGATGACGAACGCCTCTGTAGCATCCGATCTCCTGCAGTCTCTTGATGTCCATAGCGATCTGTCTTCTCAGATCACCTTCCACAGTCTGGGTCTCATCGATCACAGAACTGATTCTCTTCACTTCTTCGTCTGTCAGATCTCTGACACGGGTATCCGGGTTTACCTGAGCTTCTTTCAGGATACGGTTGGAGCTTGCCCTGCCGATCCCATAGATGTAAGTCAGCCCGATCTCTACACGTTTCTCTCTTGGTAAATCTACACCAGCAATACGAGCCATGTGATTATTCCTCCATTTTCTACACTACAATATTTTCCTAAATGAGGCACGGAATGTCTGCGCATCCCAACGCCCAAATGGGTAAATACCCATTCTTTCCGGTACTCTTTTCGCAGAAACTTCCCGGTTTTAAGCAATATCATTTCGCATTCAGCCATGCACAGACTTGACAGCGGACACTGTCCAGGCTTGCCTGAGACAGGGGACACTGGCAAGGATGTATAGGGCGCCTGCGCCTGACGAAGCCGAGGCCGCATGGCGGCATCCCTGAGCTAAATGCACCAATCCTTGAATAATCTACCACTCTAAGTTCTTTTATATAAATCAGTTGTCACACGCTTCCGTGTGTTTCAACTGCAGCCGCTCATATAAAAAAGCTACAAGTGCTAACATTCACAGACCATTAGCCTTGTCTCTGTTTATGTTTGGGATTTTCACAGATTACTCTGATACTACCTTTTCTCTTGATGATTTTGCACTTTTCGCAAATAGGTTTCACCGATGATCTAACCTTCACAGTAAAGTCCTCCTTTCATCATTTTCCTTTCCGAAGGCATACGCCCCCAAAATCATGCCTACACATTATAGCAGAGGCATGCAAGGAATGCAAGTACTTTTTTATTTATCTCTCCAGATAATCCGTCCTTTGGACAGATCGTACGGAGACATCTCAATGGTCACTTTATCTCCCGGCAAAATACGGATGAAATTCATCCGAAGTTTTCCGCTGATATGGGCAAGCACTTTATGCCCGTTTTCCAGTTCCACCTGGAACATAGCGTTGGGAAGTTTTTCAATTACGGTTCCTTCAATCTCAATTACATCTGCTTTCGACATGTTTATCCTCCTGCCTGTCTATGACTCTGATTCAATTCCTGCTATGATATGTCCGTCTGTAAGCGGTTCCCCGGACATCAGTGCTGTTCTCACTTTATCCGGAATCCGTCGGATCGCCTGTATATGTTTCTTGTTTTTCTTCTTTGGATTTGCTGTCGTATGGCAGCGTCCGTCCGCTACCCATACATATTCCGCTTCCGCGCGGATTATGATATAGAGTTTGCCCCGGTCATGCCCTGCCTTCGATCTGGCGAGCATACCTGTTTCCATATTTATCATAGGGTCCTCCTGTTCCCGCCTATTCATGCAGGGTCAGGATCTCCGGCTCGCCGTCCGTGATCAGGATTGTGTTTTCATAATGCGCTGATACAGAGTGATCCGCGGAGATGACCGTCCACTCGTCGTCCAGCCATTTTACCTTCCAGGTCCCCATATTAATCATGGGTTCCACCGCCAGCGTCATGCCGGGCACCAGGATGATGCCTTTACGCTTCTGGCGGAAATTAGGAATCTGGGGATCTTCATGAAGGCTGGTGCCGATCCCGTGACCTACCAGATCCTGAACAATCCCATACCCGAAAGGCGTCACATAATTATCAATGGCATTGGAAATATCAAACAGGTGATTTCCCGCTTTTGCATATTTGATTCCCTCAAAAAAGCTCTGCTTCGTCACATCCAGAAGTTTCTGCACTTCAGGCGCGATCTTTCCGACCGCATGGGTTCTTGCCGCGTCGGAATGATATCCTTTATAGATCAGTCCCGCGTCCAGGCTGACGATATCTCCTTCTTTCAGAATGTGGTCTCTCCTGGGAATTCCATGGACCACTTCCTCATTGACAGACACACAGATCGAAGCAGGATATCCGGAGTAGTTAAGGAAATTAGGTACGCATCCCAGATCTCTGATTACTTTGTCTCCGTACTCGTTGATATCCATCGTAGAGATCCCCGGCCGGATCATTTTCGCCATCTCGTCGTGAACGATCTCCAGCAGGCGTCCTGCCTCTCTCATAAGTTCTATTTCTTTCGCAGATTTTACCGTTACCGCCATAATCTTACGCTCCCAAAATGTCTGTAATTGCCTGGAAAACCACATCCATATCTTTGGTCCCATCCACATCCTTCAGGATGCCTTTTCCTTTATAATAGTCGATCAGCGGCTGCGTCTGTTCATGATAAACGCTCAGACGTTTCTGCACCGTCTCCGGCTTGTCATCGTCCCTGAGAATCAGCTCCGCGCCGCATACGTCACAGACTCCCTCTTTCTTTGTAGGAGCGTACACAATATGATAGGTTGCTCCGCATCCCACGCACGCACGGCGTCCGGACATGCGGTTTACGATATGTTCGTCCGGAACATCCACATTGATGGCGTAGTCCAGACTCTCACCCATCTGGCCCAGCGCTTCATCCAGGCTCTCTGCCTGCGGGATCGTTCTTGGGAATCCGTCCAGAATATAACCGTTTTTGCAGTCCTCCTGTTTCACACGGTCTACGACCAGATCGCAGACCAGCTCATCCGGTACCAGAAGTCCCTGATCCATATAAGTCTTTGCCTTTTTTCCCAATTCCGTACCGTTTTTAATATTTGCGCGGAAAATATCTCCTGTGGAAATATGGGGAATCTGATACTTTTCAGCGATTTTTTTTGCCTGTGTCCCTTTTCCCGCACCCGGCGCGCCTAACATAATAATCTTCATATTTTCTGTTCTCCCTTATTCAGTGTAACCAGTTTTTTCCATCTTATTCGAAAAGCCTGTGCGGAACCACCGCATGGTATTCCGTACAGGCTTATGTCTCGCTGTATCAGTCGTTCAGGAAGCCCTTGTAATAGCGCACGAGCATCTGGGATTCAATCTGCTTCAGCGTTTCCAGGATTACACCCACGATAATGATAATGGATGTTCCTCCAAAAGAGACGTTTGCTCCAAACATGCCGCTGAAAAAGATCGGGATGATACATACAATGATCAGTCCCACTGCACCGACAAATACAATATAATTTAAAATCTTGCTGAGATATTCCGTCGTCGGCTTGCCCGGCCGGATACCAGGGATGAATCCGCCCTGGCGCTTCATATTATTCGAAATCTCAATCGGGTTAAACGTAATGGATGTATAGAAATATGCAAAAAATACAACCAATATAATATACAGCAGTAATCCGAGGGAATAAATCGGCTGATCCGGGTTACACCAGCTGGACTGACTCAGTCCGGTCAGAATATGCGCGCCGATGCTGTCGCCGCCCGTATATCCTGCCAAAGCCGCGATCACGCCTGGAAAGCTCATCAAAGATGAAGCGAAGATCACAGGGATCACACCGGATGTATTGACTTTCAAAGGAATATTGGTAGACTGTCCGCCCACCATCTTCCGGCCCTGTACTTTCTTTGCATATTGTACCGGAATACGGCGTTCGCCGCCCTGAAGAACAATGACAAAGATCACTGTGAGCAGGATGACTGCCAGAATAATCACAGCCGCCAGGACTCCGTTCAGGATTGTCTGCCCCTGAATAAACTGTCTGTACAGATTTACAAAGTCGTCCGGGATCGTGGATACGATATTGATCAGAAGTACGATAGAAATACCGTTTCCGACTCCGTTTTCTGTAATCTGCTCACCGACCCACATGAGGAATGCACTTCCTGCCGTCATAGCAGCCACTACGACAATCATATTGGGAACCGTTACTTCTTCCAGAAGTCCGCGTCCGCCGAAACCGATCGTCATAGCGATACTCTGAACCAGAGCCAGTCCTACCGTCAGATAACGGGAAATTGTCTGGATCTTCTTTCTTCCATCCTCGCCCTCTTTCTGCATCTCTTCCAGTTTTGGAATAGCGATCGTCAGAAGCTGCATAATAATGGAAGATGTAATGTACGGCGTAATACCAAGCGCAAATACAGACAAACTGGTAAATGACCCGCCGGTGAACGCATCAAAAAAGTTAAATGCGTCACCGGTCTGGGCTGCAAACCAGTTGGCAAAATAATCTCTATTCACACCCGGAATCGGAAGCTGAGAGCCGAAGCGCACAACTACAAGCATTAAAAATGTGAAAATCAGTTTTTTCCTGATGTCCTCAATTTTAAGCGCGTTCCGTAATGTTTTTAACATTAGATCACCTCGGCTTTTCCACCAAGAGCTTCAATCTTCGCTACCGCACCGGCAGAAAATGCATTCGCCTGCACGGTCAGTTTCTTGGTTAATTCTCCGTTTCCAAGAATTTTAACACCGTCTTTCGGGTTCTTCACGATACCTTCCGCAATCAGAGTCTCTACAGAAACTACGCTGTCGTTCTCAAATCTCTCCAGCGCGTCTACGTTGATTCCAACGATCTCTCTGCTGTTGCGGTTGGTGAAGCCTCTCTTCGGAAGCCGTCTGTATAATGGCATCTGACCGCCTTCAAATCCCGGTCTCGGAGCTCCGGAACGGGCTTTCTGTCCTTTATGACCTTTACCTGCGGTCTTGCCGTTTCCTGAACCATGTCCGCGGCCTCTTCTGAAGTCGCCGCTGTGTTTGGAGCCTTCGGCGTACCTTAAATTCGATAAATCCATAGTGGCACCTCCTTACATATCCAAAATTAAATTTCTTCTACTTTTACCAGATGTCTTACATGCCAGATCATTCCGCGTACTGCTTCATTGTCCGGCATCTCGACCGTTTTATTCAGCTTTCTCAGTCCGAGCGCCTCTACGGTCGCTCTCTGTTTCGGAATTGCACCGATAGGAGATTTTACTAATGTGATTTTTAATTTCTCTGCCATGTTCATTCTCCTCCTTAAGCCATGATCTCGTCTACGGACTTGCCGCGCTTTCTTGCGACTTCCTCCGGAGAAGACAGTCCCGCCAGGCCTTCAATCGTCGCCAGTACCACGTTCTGTTTGTTGTTGGAACCCAGAGACTTGGTACGGATATTCTTGATACCTGCCAGCTCTACCACGGCACGGGCCGGACCGCCGGCGATGATACCGGTACCTTCCGGAGCTCTTTTCAGAAGTACGGAAGAGCTTCCGAACTTTCCGAAATTGTCGTGCGGAATACTTTTGTTTTCATCCAGCGCAACGGTTACCAGTTTCTTCACAGCGTCTTCTTTTCCTTTGCGGATTGCTTCCGGAATTTCAGTGGCTTTTCCAAGACCAGCGCCGACGTGACCGTTTCCGTCACCAACGACTACCAGAGCTGTGAAACGCATGCTGCGGCCGCCTTTGACGGTCTTGCTAACACGCTTGATTGATACTACTCTATCTGTCAGTTCTAACTGATTCGCATCAATGATCTCATGTCTCATGTCTTTTTTCCTCCTCCTCTAAAATTCCAGACCTGCTTCACGCGCTGCTTCTGCAAGCGCTGCGATCTTGCCCTGGTAAATGAATCCTCCGCGGTCAAATACCACGGTCTTGATTCCTTTTTCCAGTGCTCTCTCGGCAATCACTTTGCCGAGATATGCTGCAGCATCCACGTTGTTGGTCTTCTCCAGCTCAGCCTTCACTTCTTTCTGAAGAGTGGAAGCGGATACCAGAGTGTTCCCTACCGTATCGTCGATGATCTGAGCATACATATGATTATTGCTTCTGAACACTGCCAGACGCGGTTTCTCAGCGGTTCCGCTGATGTGATTGCGTAATCTGTAATGCTTTTTGGCGCGAACTTCGGCTCTTGATTTCTTACTAACCATCTTTACACTCTCCTTACTTATTTCTTACCGGTCTTACCAACTTTACGTCTGATAACCTCGGTCTCATACTTGATACCTTTGCCCTTATACGGCTCCGGTCTTCTCTTATCGCGGATCTCAGCTGCGTACTGTCCGACCTTTTCTTTGTCGATACCCTTGACAGTGATCTTGTTGCCGTCCACAACTGCTTCCAGACCCTCCGGATCCATCATCTCCACCGGATGAGAATATCCAAGGTTCAGAGTCAGTTTCTTGCCGGACTTGGAGCAGCGGTATCCAACACCGTTTACCTCAAGCACTTTCTCAAATCCGGTATGAACGCCTGTCACCATGTTGGAAATCAGGGTTCTCGTCAAACCGTGTAAAGATTTCATTTTCTTCAAGTCATTCGGTCTCGTGACAACCACATGGCCGTCTTCTACCTTGATCGTCATTTCAGCGGGAAGCACTCTCTCAAGCGTTCCTTTCGGACCTTTTACGGTCACTTTATTTCCCTCGGCAACTGTCACGGTTACTCCTTCCGGGATAGCTACCGGTAATCTTCCGATACGGGACATAATCTGTAATCCTCCTTACTTAGATTTTCGGAAGAGGCTTGTGCGCCTCTTCTGTTTTCAGTTCTGCGGATCAAGTTACCAAACAAAGGCCAAAACTTCTCCGCCTACGTTCAGCTCTCTCGCTTTTTTGTCGGTCATCACGCCCTTGTTTGTGGAAACAATAGCGATGCCCAGTCCGCCGAGCACTTTCGGCATATTTTCTTTTCCTGCGTAAATTCTCAGACCCGGTTTGGAAATTCTCTTCAGGCCGGAAATGACTCTGTCATTCTTGTCCTTGCCGTATTTCAGGGTGATATGGATATCTTTGAAATTTCCATTGTCCACCAGGTCATATTTTGCGATATATCCTTCATCTACCAGGATGTCGGCGATCGCCAGCTTCATTTTGGAAGCGGGGACATCCACAGTATCGTGTTTAGCAGTGTTCGCGTTACGGATTCTTGTAAGCATATCTGCAATCGGATCGTTCGTTGTCATATCTAGACTCCTTTCCTGTTTTCTCGGCTTACCAGCTTGCTTTCTTCACACCCGGGATCTGTCCTGCGTAGGCCAGTTCACGGAAGCAAATTCTGCAGATGCCGTATTTTCTCAGGTAAGCATGCGGACGTCCGCAGATTCTGCAGCGGTTATATTCTCTGGTAGAGAATTTCTGTTTGCGCTGCTGTTTGATTTTCATCGATGTCTTAGCCATGAAATTCCCTCCTATCTTGCGAATGGCATATTGAACAGACTTAACAGATAACGGGCTTCCTCATCGGTCTTCGCGGTGGTCACGAAGATGATATCCATACCTCTTACTTTATCGATCTTGTCGTATTCAATTTCCGGGAAAATCAACTGTTCTTTAATACCAAGCGCGTAATTTCCTCTTCCGTCGAACGCGTTCGGATTTACGCCTCTGAAGTCGCGGACACGCGGCAGTGCCAGGTTTACCAGGCGGTCAACAAATTCATACATTTTCTCGCCGCGCAGGGTAACCTTGCATCCGATCGCCATGCCTTCACGGATCTTGAAGTTTGCCACGGAATTTTTAGCTCTGGTCAGCACCGGCTTCTGTCCGGAGATGGTCTCCAGATCCTTTACGGCAGAATCCAATACTTTCGCGTTTTCCTTAGCCTCGCCGACACCCATATTGATGACGACTTTGTCAAGCTTCGGCACTTCCATGACGTTTTTATAGCCAAATTTTTTGATCATAGCGTCTACGATCTCATTTTTGTACTGTTCACTGAGTCTACTCAACTTTCCTGGACCTCCTCTCTTCCAAATTAATCGATCACCTTACCGGTTGCTTTTGCCACGCGGACTTTTTTGTCCCCGTCCATCTTGTAACCGATTCTGGATACTTTTCCGTCGCTCACGTACATCACGTTGGAAACGTCGATAGGTCCTTCCTGACGGATGATGCCGCCCTGCTGATTGGCCGGTGACGGTTTTGTGTGTTTCGTAATCATATTCACACCTTCTACAAGAACGGTGTTTTTCTTATGGTTCACTGCGATGACTTTGCCTTCGCTGCCTTTGTCAGTACCGGCAATGACTCTTACAGTGTCGCCTTTTTTGATTCTGATTGTAGACATATTCCGATACCTCCTATAATACTTCCGGAGCAAGGGATACGATCTTCATGAACTGTTTCTCACGAAGCTCTCTTGCCACCGGTCCAAAGATACGGGTTCCTCTCGGGTTCTTATCCTCTTTGATGATTACGGCTGCGTTCTCGTCAAATTTGATATAAGAACCGTCTTTGCGGCGTGCGCCCTTTACCGTGCGGACAACTACCGCCTTGACCACATCGCCCTTTTTAACAACACCGCCTGGTGTTGCATCTTTAACGCTGGCAACGATCACGTCCCCAATGTTTGCATATCTTCTGGTAGAGCCGCCCATAACGCGGATGCAGAGTAATTCTTTTGCACCGGTGTTATCAGCAACTTTAAGTCTTGTTTCCTGCTGTACCATTGCGGCATCCTCCTATCTGGCTTTCTCAATAATGCTGACCAGTCTCCATCTCTTGTCTTTGGACAGCGGTCTGGTCTCCATAACTTTTACGGTATCGCCGATTCCGCACTCGTTATTCTCATCATGTGCTTTCAATTTATAAGTTTTCTTCACGATTTTTCCGTAAAGCGGATGTTTTACATGGTTCTCTACTGCAACCACGATCGTCTTATCCATCTTGTCGCTTACGACTTTTCCAACACGTGTTTTTCTCAGATTTCTTTCCACGATTTCTATCTCCTTTCTCAAACTGAAATCCTTCTATGCATCCTTACGCATTCTTCTGTGCGATAACAGTCTGGATCCGGGCGATATTTCTGCGAACCTCTTTGATTCTCGCCGTATTGTCCAGCTGGTTGGTTGCGTTCTGGAATCTCAGATTGAAAAGTTCCTTCTTAGCAGCTACTAATTCTGTATTCAGTTCTGCAGCTGATTTTGCCTTTAAATCTTCTACATACTTATTTGTTTTCACTGTTATCACCGCCTTCTAAGTCTGCGCGAGAAACGATCTTGCATTTGCAGGGTAACTTATGGGTAGCGAGACGCAATGCTTCTTTTGCAACGTCTTCCGGAACTCCGGAAATCTCGAACATTACACGGCCCGGTTTCACAACGGCCACCCAGTACTCCAGCGTTCCTTTACCGGAACCCATACGCGTTTCAGCCGGTTTGTTGGTTACAGGTTTGTCCGGGAAAATCTTGATCCAGACTTTACCGCCACGTTTGATATAACGGGTCATGGCCACACGGGCTGCCTCGATCTGGTTGGACTTGATCCAGCACGGCTCCGTAGCGACAATACCGTATTCACCATTTGTAATCTTATTACCTCTAAGCGCCTTTCCAGTCATCGTACCGCGGAACTGTTTACGGCGTTTTACTCTTTTTGGCATTAACATTATTTATCGCTCCCTTCCTTTGCTGCCTTTGTGGGAAGTACCTCGCCCTTGTAGACCCAAACCTTAACGCCGATCTTGCCGTAGGTGGTGTCTGCCTCAGCGAAACCATAGTCAATATCTGCTCTCAGAGTGTGCAGCGGGATCGTACCTTCGGAGTAGGTCTCCGTACGAGCCATATCCGCTCCGCCCAGACGGCCTGCGCAGGAAGCTTTGATTCCCTTTGCGCCGGATTTCATCGCGCGGCCCATGCAGGACTTCATCGCGCGGCGGAAAGAGATACGGTTCTCCAGCTGCTGTGCGATATTTTCAGCAACCAGCTGTGCCTCACGGTCCGGTCTCTTCACTTCTTTGATATCTACTACCACTTTCTTTGTGGTCATTTTCTGCAGCTCTGCTCTTACCTTCTCAATCTCGGAACCGCCCTTGCCGATGATCATACCCGGTTTTGCGGTGGAGATAATGATTTTTACACGGTCGGAAGTTCTTTCGATCTCAATCTTAGAAACACCCGCATTGTATAATTTTTTCTTCAGGAACTTTCTGATCTGATAATCTTCAACTAAGCAGTCGGCGAAATCAGCCTCAGCGTACCATTTAGAATCCCAGTCTTTGATAACACCGACTCTAAGTCCGTGTGGATTGACTTTCTGACCCATGACTTTCCTCCTTATTTCTTCTCATCCAGCACGATGGTGATGTGGCTCATTCTCTTCTCGATACGATAAGCGCGGCCCTGTGCTCTCGGTCTGATTCTCTTCATGGTCGGTCCTTTATCCGCATAGCATTCTGCCACATAAAGATTGTCAGCACTCATTCCGTTGTTGTTCTCCGCGTTCGCGATCGCGGATTTTAATAATTTCTCTATCAGCGTAGAAGCGTATCTCGGATTGTAGGTAACAATACCGAGCGCTGTCTGTACGTCTTTACCTCTGATGGCATCTAATACGAAGCACGCCTTCTGAACAGAAACGCGGGCATAAGATAATTTTGCAGATGGTCTGGTATCTTTTTTCGCATTTCTCTCTCTTTTGATCTGACTTCTGGATCCTTTAGCCATTAGATGTAACCTCCTTCCAAAATTTAACTATTATCGTCTGGATTTCTTTTCGTCTTTGCCATGGCCTCTGTAGGTTCTGGTGGGAACGAATTCTCCAAGCTTATGTCCTACCATGTCCTCGGTGATATATACCGGCACATGTTTTCTTCCATCATGAACTGCAATTGTATGGGAAACCATCTGCGGGAAGATGGTGGAACGGCGGGACCAGGTCTTGATGACCGTCTTCTGTCCGCTTGCGTTCATCGCGTCCACTTTCTTCAGTAAGCTTGCGTCTGCAAATGGTCCTTTTTTTAATGAACGAGCCATTAGGTGAAACCTCCTTTAATTATTTGATAGTTCTTCCGTCTCTTCTTCTTACGATCAGTTTATTGGACTTCTTGTTCTTCTTTCTGGTCTTAAGGCCAAGTGCCGGTTTACCCCACGGTGTGCACGGACCCGGACGGCCGATACCGGTCTTTCCTTCTCCACCACCATGCGGATGATCGTTCGGGTTCATAACAGAACCGCGGACGGTAGGTCTGATACCCATGTGACGTTTACGGCCTGCTTTACCGATGTTGATCAGGTTGTGCTCGCCGTTGCCCACAACGCCTACGGTTGCGCGGCAGTTAATCGGTACCATTCTCATTTCACCAGACGGCATTCTTAAGGTAGCGTATTTGCCTTCCTTTGCCATCAGCTGCGCTCCGTTGCCTGCAGAACGAACCAGCTGTCCGCCTCTGCCTGCGTATAACTCTACATTGTGCACCATAGTACCAACCGGGATATTCTCCAGCGGCAGGCAGTTTCCTACATGTACCTCAGCCTCCGGTCCGTTCATAACGGTCATGCCGTCGGTCAGGCCCTGCGGTGCAAGGATATATGCTTTCTCACCGTCTGCATAGCAGATCAGCGCGATATTTGCGGTTCTGTTCGGATCGTACTCGATACCGAGCACTTTTGCCGGGATACCGTCTTTTCTTCTCTTGAAATCGATAATTCTGTATTTTCTTCTGGATCCGCCTCCGCGGTGTCTCACAGTAATTTTACCCTGGGCATTACGTCCGGCATTCTTCTTGAGAGAAGTGACCAGAGATTTCTCTGGAGTCGTCTTGGTGATCTCAGCGAAATCATATCCGGACATATGTCTTCTGGAAGGTGTATATGGGCGGTAAGTTTTGATTCCCATTACGTTTATCTCCTTTCAACTCTACGTTTTGTCATCACGCCCGTAGGGGGCGTATAGTTTCTGATCTTTACAGTCCCTCAAACAGCTCGATATCCTTGCTGTCTGCGGTAAGCTGAACGATCGCTTTCTTGGTCTTGGCAGTCTTTCCAACCACCATACCGCGTCTTTTGTTCTTTCCGTCGTAATTCATGGTGTTCACGCTTTTCACTTTCGTTCCCGCGAACATTTTCTCTACCGCTTCTTTGATCTGAGATTTGGTCGCTTCCGTATGAACCAGGAAAGTATATTTTTTCTCGCTCATAGCGTCCATGCTCTTCTCGGTGATAATCGGTTTGAGGATTACATCATAATATTTAATATCAGCCATTACGCATATACCTCCTCGATGGTTGCAACAGCAGCCTTGGTAACGATGACCGTATTGTATTTCAGGATGTCGTATACGTTGATCGTGTTGGTCAAAGCTGTCTGAACGTTTGCGATGTTTCTTGCAGACATCATCACGTTGGCATCATTGTCATTCAGAACCACCAGCGCCTTGGATACGTTCAGAGCATCCAGAACTGCCTGCATCTTCTTGGTCTTGATCTCGTCGAACTTCAGCTCGTCAAGAACGATGAATTTGTTCTCCTGTACTCTGCTGGTCAGTGCGGACTTCAGAGCCAGTCTTTTTTCTTTCTTATTCAGACGGATCGTGTAATCTCTCGGAGTCGGAGCGAATACTACGCCGCCGCCGGTCCACTGCGGAGCTCTGGTTGAACCCTGACGCGCATGTCCGGTTCCTTTCTGTCTCCACGGTTTTCTTCCGCCGCCGGAAACTTCAGAACGGGTCTTTGCCTTCTGGGTTCCCTGTCTCTTGTTTGCAAGCTGTGCAACGACTGCCATATGAACCAGATGCTCGTTTACATCTACGCCGAACACTGCGTCGTTCAGCTCCATCGTGCCAACTTCTTTGCCTTCCATATTATAAACAGCTACGTTTGCCATGTTTGTGTTCCTCCTTTCCCTTCAAACCTTACTTACCGGTCTTTACGGTCTCTTTAACAGTAACTAAGGCTTTCTTCGGGCCTGGTACCGCACCTTTTACCAACAGTAAGTTGTTTTCAGCGTCTACTCTCACGATCTCCAGATTCTGGATCGTGATCTGCTTGGATCCCATGTGTCCGGGCATTCCTTTTCCCTTGAACACCTTGCTCGGATCGGAGCAGGCGCCGTTGGAACCCTGATGACGGTGGAACTTGGAACCGTGAGCCATAGGTCCTCTGTGCTGACCCAGTCTCTTGATCGCGCCCTGGAATCCCTTACCTTTGGAAATGGCGGTTGCATCGATCTTGTCGCCTGCGGCGAAGATGTCTGCCTTGATCTCCTGTGCCACTGCATACTCTGCAGCGTTCTCTAACTTCAGCTCTCTGACAAACTTCTTATAGGCAACGCCCGCTTTGTCAAAGTGTCCTTTTTTCGGTTTGTTTACCAGTTTTTCTCTGGTGTCAACGAAGCCGACCTGTACCGCATTGTATCCGTCGGTTTCCACGGTTTTCACCTGGGTTACCACGCACGGACCAGCCTGCAGAACGGTTACCGGAGTCAGGACTCCGTCCTCGTTGAAGATCTGGGTCATTCCGACCTTGGTTGCTAAAATAGCTTTCTTCATTTTTTCGTTTCCTCCTGTTTTCTCTACAGCGGAACGCTCTCGCGTTCATTCTAGCCGCAGGATTTATTTGTTTTTCATTTTTATGTCGACATATACGCCAGCCGGCATATCAAGACGGGACAGAGCGTCGATCGTCTTCTGCGTAGGCGCAATGATGTCAATCAGTCTCTTGTGCGTTCTCTGTTCGAACTGCTCTCTGGAATCTTTGTACTTGTGTACCGCACGAAGAATCGTAACCACTTCTTTTTTCGTGGGAAGCGGCACCGGTCCGCTCACTTTGGAGCCGGTCTTCTTCACCGTTTCGATGATTTTCTTTGCGGATGCATCGATCAGCTGATGATCATATGCCTTCATTGTGATTCTCATTACTTGACTTGCCATAAAAAAAGTCGCCTCCTTATTCGTACTTTTAACTGCCAGTACGACAAGCGGTGACTGTACACACTCCCGTGCGTATCACGATGATACTCACACGTCGTTTCCTTTCTGATCAAAGGACTCATTAATTTGTACAGTGACTTGTCGCCAGTTTGCTAACTTGACATTCGCTCCACGGAAAAACCCGCGCCCTGCGCGGCAACCTCACGCTTCATCGCTATCAATGTCACAACATGAGTTATTATAAAGGAAAACCTCGGAATTGGCAAGGTTTTTTTGCAAATTCCGAGGATAATTTTGTAAGAAAATATTTTTATATAACTCTTTGTTTTTGTGCACTTTTCCCATGACTTTCTGTCACTCTGCGCTCCACCGGCCGCTGGCCCCGCACGGCAGAATCAATCCGCTTTCACTTACCGGGAGCCCAACCTCCTGGGAATCGATCTTTCCGCCAAATTTCTTCAGTTCTGTCCCCAACAGGTATGCCAGCACCGCCGGCTGCAGTCCTGTCGTGTATGAATTAATAAGGAAGAAAAGCGGCTGATCACTCAGAAGCTGTACGCAGAGTTTTACCAGCGGGTGGATCGCGTCCTCGATCTTCCAGATCTCTCCCTTGGGTCCGCGCCCGTAAGACGGCGGATCCATGATGATGGCGTCGTAATGATTGCCCCGCCGGATCTCCCGTTCCACAAATTTCTGGCAGTCGTCCACCAGCCAGCGGATCGGCGCGTCTCCCAGTCCGGAAGACACCGCATTCTCTTTCGCCCAGGTCACCATCCCCTTTGAGGCGTCCACATGGGTCACGCTGGCTCCGGCCGCGGCAGCCGCCAGTGTGGCGCCTCCCGTGTAGGCAAAAAGATTCAGCACTTTCACAGGCCGTCCCGCCATACGGATCTTTTCCGAGAACCAGTCCCAGTTAGCCGCCTGCTCCGGAAAAAGCCCTGTATGCTTAAAGCTGAACGGCTTCAAATGAAACGTCAGCTCTTTTCCGGACGGAAGCCGGTATCCGATACTCCACTGCTGGGGCAGTCCGAAAAATTCCCATTCGCCTCCGCCTTTGGCGCTTCTGTGATAATGGCCGCTGTGTTTCTTCCAGCCGTAATGCTTCTTCGGCGTGTCCCAGATCACCTGCGGATCCGGACGGATCAGAAGATAGTCTCCCCAGCGCTCCAGTTTTTCTTTGCAGGAGGTGTCGATCACCTCGTAGTCTTTCCAGTTATCTGCTATGAACATATGTCCGGTAGCCTTTCTCTACATATTTTTCTGTATAACGCAAAAATATATTTTTCAGATCTGTTTAATAAGTATATTGTACAGAATCGAATGTGTCAACCGTCTGACTGGCAGGAACAAAAGTAGACGTCAATACCACAAAAGGAATCCCGCTGAATAGAATCGAATCCGAAAATTCCGTCTCAAAACTTCCCATTTTTGCTCTCATCGCCCTCTCTGTTTCATAAACCTTGTCGTATTCTCCTCCACGATTTATATATCCAAAACAGGAAAAGGACTGTAGTGTTAATTCTTCGATGTCCCAAGAACATTCGATACTTTTTTTCATCTGAATCGCAAAAACACTCTTATTTTTTTGCACATAATAACTTTTTACATAAGCTAAATCCTTTTCACTATCTTCAAACCATATGCTAATCGCCATCTTTTTTTGTGTATCTGTAGAAGAGTCTTTTAGTTCACCTACTTTATAACTGCAATTCCCCATACGTATTTTCAAATCACACAGAATATCATACGGCAGCTCTGACGCTATCTCTGCCGGAAGCTGGTGATTAACCACCCATCCCTCCAACGCTGTCATTGTATCTGTATCCGGCAGCGGCCTGTAAACCATATTCCAAAGAATTACCATCAGGGCCGACAGAACGGCTCCGGACTTAAAAATCCGCTTTTTCTTTATTTCCATCTCACCCTCCCTCATGATTTTATTATCTCACAACACAAATTATCTGTCTATTGAATCCTTTCCTGTAAATTGTTAAAATTAAATACAAGAGGACTGTTCCTGAAAAACGGGGGCAGAATAAAAATAACAGGGGGTACTTTCATGAAACTGGGATTTGTAGGAGCCGACCACGAAGTCACCGGCAGCTGTCATTATGTAGAAGCCTGCGGCAGACATATTTTAATTGACTGCGGGCTGGAACAGGGAAGGGATGTCTATGTGAATCAGGATATTCCTGTTCCGGTCAACCAGATTGACTGCGTCCTCCTGACGCACGCGCATATCGACCATTCCGGACGGCTTCCGCTTCTGTATAAGAATGGCTTCCGGGGCGAGATCATCGCCACTTTTGCCACCAACGACCTGTGCAGCATCATGCTTCGCGACAGCGCGCACATTCAGGAATTCGAGGCAGAATGGCGCAACCGCAAAGCAAAACGCTCAGGCGCGGAAGAATATGTTCCGCTGTATACCATGGACGATGCCCTGGGCGCCATCAGTCTTTTTCATCCCTGCGATTACGAACAGAAGATAGAAATTTTCCCCGGCGTCCAGGCTCGTTTCCGGGATGTGGGCCATCTGCTCGGCTCGGCCTCTATTGAATTGTGGATCAAAGAGGAAGACATTGAACGGAAACTGGTCTTCTCCGGAGATATCGGAAATATCAACCAGCCCCTGATCAAAGATCCGAAGACCACGGATTCTGCGGACTATGTAATCATGGAGTCCACATACGGCAACCGCACGCATAACGCGCCCCCTGATTACGTGACAGAGCTGGCGGGAGTGATTGACCGCACTCTGCGCAGAGGCGGCAACCTCGTCATTCCGGCTTTCGCAGTCGGCCGCACTCAGGAGATGCTGTATTTTATCCGGGACATCAAAGAGAGAAGATTAATCGATTTTGACTTCCCGGTGTATGTGGACAGCCCGCTGGCCATAGAAGCCACCACCATCTTCGGGAAAAATGTTCAGTCCTGCTTCGACGAGGATGCCATGGCACTGATCCGCCAGGGCATCAACCCGATCCGTTTCCCGAACCTGCGTCTGGCCATCTCCAGCGAAGATTCCAAGGCGATCAATTTTGATCCCACGCCGAAGGTAATTATCTCCGCATCAGGCATGTGCGAAGCCGGCCGTGTCAAGCATCATCTGAAACACAATCTCTGGAGACCGGAATCCGCCGTCCTCTTCGTGGGATATCAGGCATACAATACGCTGGGACGTTCTCTGCTGGAGGGCGCGGAATATGTGAAGATCTTCGGCGAGACGATCGAAGTCAAAGCAGAGATCGTCAAACTGGAAGGAGTCAGCGGACACGCCGATCAGAACGGACTGCTGCGCTGGGCCGGAGCTTTTCAGCCTGCTCCCAGGATGGTCTTCGTCGTCCACGGGGAAGACGAAGTCTGTGATGAATTTGCATCTCTGCTGACCGAAAAATACGGTGCCCCTGCCTGCGCCCCGTTCTCCGGCGCGCTGTACGACCTGGCCGCAGGCGTCTGGATCAAGGAAGGACTGAAGATCCCGGTAGCCGCGGAGAAACCGTCCACCAAACGCAAGAACGAAGTCTTTGCCCGTCTGGTGGAAGCAGGCAAACGCCTGATGCAGGTCATCTACCACAACGAAGGAGGCGCAAACAAAGATCTGGCGAAGTTTACCAGCCAGATTCAGTCGTTGTGTGATAAGTGGGATCGGTAAAAATAGCTAACGTGTCCAAAAGAGGGACTGCTGCCCTGACAGTTTATCTGTCAGAGCGCAGTCCCTTTTGCATTTTGTAACATAATCCTCCATTTCCCAACACCATCTTTTATTGCAACACTCTTTTGCATTTGCTATACTATATTTGTCTGAAAAAATAATCAGGGCGGTTCGCCAGAAGAATCCAGTTTTACAATTTCATACAAGAAGGCGGTGATAGAAAAGAGAATTATTAACTTTTTCACGTTTCTATGTCATTTACCAACCATTTATGATACAATTGATGTAGCAAAATGAAACATGATATCAAATCAATCAAACCGCTGAAAGACCTGAATCTGACAGACCGTTTCCTTTTTGATATGGTCATGGAAGATCTCCAGACACAGCAGGATGTGCTTTCCATCATCTTTGGCCGGAACATACCGCTGCTGAGCCAGGGGGAGGCAGAAAAAGAATTCCGTGTTTCTCCATCTGTTCGATCCATCCGTATGGACGTGTTCTCCATGGATGAAGAAAAAGCCGTCTACAACACAGAAATGCAGCAGAAACAGCAGTCCGATCTCGCCAGGCGCAGCCGGTATTATCAGTCCATGCTTGACACTTCATTGCTGGAACCTGGCGTGCCGGACTATAGCACGCTGAATCCGTCCTACATTATTATGATTGCTCCGTTTGATCTATTCGGGTATGGACGCTATGTCTACACTTTCCGCGCAACGTGTCAGGAAGAGCCCGGCTGCATACTGCAGGATGGGGCCACGCGAATTTTTCTTAATACCAGAGGAAAAAATGACAGCGACACCTCACCGGAATTGATCAGCTTTCTGCATTATCTGGAAAATACCACTGACGAAGCGGCCGCTCATACAGGAAGCGAGCGGATGGTGCGCATCCACCAAAGAGTTCAGAAGGTCAAGCTCAGCGAACAAATCGGGGTGAAATATATGCAGGCTTGGGAAGAGCGCTATTATGACAGATTGGAAGCAAAAGAGGAAGGACGCACACAGGGAATGGAGGAAGGGATGGATATTCTTCTTTTAAAACAGATTCGAAAAAAGCTGGCTAAAGGCTTTACTGCCACGGAGATCGCAGATATGCTGGAAGAGTCCGAGGATAAGATCCGGCACATGGCCGAAACCATCGAAGCACATCCGGAGATGGATGAAAAAGAGCTTTTGGAAGTATTGTAAAGCCGTCCATCCACAAAACAAGCGGCCGGGAAGCGCGGGTTTCAAGCCCGTTCTTCCCGGCCGCGCTTCAAAGCGTCAGCTTGTCCGTCAGATTCCTTCAACTGTCCCAGCATTTTTCTCTTCCAGCACCGTCAGCGCGTCATACAGGAATTCATTGTACGGCGTGGGGATCCCCAGTTCTTTTCCCATACGGATAACCGTGCCGGCAAACATATCTTTTTCCGTTTTTCTCCCTGCCAGAATATCCTGCAGTGTGGACGGCTTATTTGCAGCAGGCACCCGTTTCAGATGAGCCAGATGTTCTTCCGCATAGTGATCGTCGATGACGATTCCTTTCTTCTGCGCGATTTTGATTACCTCAGCTGCCGTCGCCACCCTGAGCCGGTTGGCCGCCTCACAGGAGCCCCAGGCTCCGAAGGGGATATCCAGTACCGCCGCCACCTGGTTTTCACTCACGTTGCATACGAACTTTTCCCAGATCGCCTGCAGCATGTCCGGTCGGATTTTACAGCAGATATCCGTCCGGTCAAATAAATCTTTCACCAGAAGCACATTTGGCGACAAATGTTCTTCTTCGTTGACCGCATCGCCAAATTCCACAAAGGAAGCCGCCGGGTCAAAAGTGACCTTATTGCCATCTTTTACACTGCTGACACGCATCAAAGAATACAGGATATTTTCCCTCGCGTAATATTCTGCCGCCACGCTCTCGCTTTCCACGCCGTTCAGCGGAGTCATGATAATTGTATCCGACCCAATCTGATTTCTGATATCCTCCAACGCCTGCCGGAAACCGGTCATCTTCGTGGAGACAATCACCAGATCGGCGGCATCCCTCTTTTCTTCAGGCGAAACAATGTGAAAATATCTTTTCTCTCCGTTGATAACCATACCGTCCCGCCGCAGCCGGTCCGCGCGTTCGCCGCCCGCTATGATTCGCAGACCGTCCCCCAGTTCATCCTGCAGCCGGTCGGCAAAATATGAGCCGATCGCGCCCAGACCTATAAGAGCGACTTTATTGATTCGTTCCATCAGCCAGTCACACTCCTGTCCTTTAAATATTCGATCTTACGCTTTCATATTTTACCAGACAAAAGGGAAAAATCCCACAAGAAATTTTCCAGGGCCGCCGGAAACATACCTCTCCTGGCGGCCCTGCTGCATCAACTGTATTTATCTGCCGCAGAGCACGACGATCTTTTCCGGCGTCGTCTGCGGGGGGATACTCCTGGTCGTCTGGTTATAGAGCACCACCAGCGTATGTCCGCCCGGATTCCCCAGGAAAAGCTGATTGTTCGCGGTCACCACTTCGGTGTTCGCGTCCAGATTCAGCTGCAGCGACTGGTCCGCTGCCAGCAGGTTCTGGTCAAAATATCCCACCGCCACCATCTGTCCTTCCATCTGCACCGCGACTACCGCCGCCATATACTGAGGAGGGTAGATCATGGGCGCAGGCAGATTTCCATTGTAAAAGACCGTTACCGGCAATCCTTCATACAGGGTCTCATATCCCACCACATAAGTACTCGGATTGATGAAAAAATTCGTGATGACGCCGTTTTCATCCTCCACGGTAATCATCTTGGTACACCCGCCATATCCGTTTCCATTAACGGCCATTCTCTGCATCTGGGTGATCGTACCGCTCACCGGGATGTATACGGCTCTTCTGTTGTTTGATCCCCAAAAACAATTCATGTTTGATTCCATAAACAGCTTCCTTTTCCATACATTCTCCTTTTACTTTATGCCGGGATATGATATGCGTGAAAACAGGATCTGTAATCTTCAGAAATTCTTAAACCATTTAGATGAACTAAAATCGTGTTTTTGGGGGTCTAATAAATATATCATACAAATTATTTAATTGGAGGACAAACGATATGAAAAGAAAACAAATACAGTGGATTTGCCTGACCGGCGCTTGCATGGCCTTACTGGCCGGCTGCGGTTCTGTTTCCGGCATTCTTAAAGGAACAGACAGCTCACAGCCCCAGAATTCAGAAACTCCTGCCGCAGCAGACGATTCGGAACTGTATTCAGACGAAACATCTGACGAAATACCCGCGCCGCCCATGGAAACGGAAACAGGCGCGTGGCTGCCTTCCCACATAGAACGGGTTTACTCCGAACGCGATCCCAGCGTAGTCATCCAGGGAGCAATTATCGACTATTTTGAGCTTCCGGAAGATGAATGGGAAGAAACCCGTTATTATTACAATTATGTCAATCTGGATGACGACGATGATGAAGAAATCCTCGCCCTTGTTGTAGGTCCTTCCTTCTCCGGAAGCGGCGGATCCACCGCCCTGTGGCTGGAACCCTCCGACAACATGGCTGTCGTACAGGATTTCTCGCTGGCCAATAATCCGATCCTGGTAACAGACGACGCAAACGGCCAGGGCCGCGGCCTGATCATGGAGCGTTCCGGCGGCGGAGCCGAAGCAGAAACCGTACTGCTCACTTTTGATGGAAAAAATTATTGCAGCGTCTCCGACGCCGAACCCATCGAAGATGTGTCCGCGATCGAAGGCACTGCAATCCTCTGTGACGATCTGGCCGCTGATATGCAGAGCGGCGATTTTATGACTCTGGCGGACTGATCCGCCAGGCTGCAGGGCAGAAAAGAACGTTATATTCTCTCGTATAATTCCATGAGATGACGGATCTTTTCTGCCAGTTCTTTTGAAAGCGTCTTCTTTTTCATACGCCAGCGCCAGTTCTTCCCGATTGTGGAAGGCTGGTTGATTCTGGCGCGGTTATCCAGCCCCAGATAATCCTGCAATGGAATTACGCACAGATCCGCCACGCTGGCCGCCGCCAGACGAAGCAGCGAAAAAGCCAGTTCCTTGCCGGATTCTTCCGGCCGTCCCAGGTAGTCCCTGACCATCTGCCTTTCTTTCTTGGAAATACTTTCCAGCCATCCCACCAATGTTTCATTATCATGGGTGCCTGTATACACCACACAATTACGTGTATAATTATGGGGCAGATATTCACTTCGGTCACTGGAATCCCGTGAATCAAAAGCAAATTCCAGCACTTTCATGCCCGGATAGCCGCTTTCCCGCACCATCTCTTTTACCGAGGGCTTCATATATCCCAGATCTTCCGCGATGATCGCGCGGTCTCCCAGTCTCCATCTCAAGGTACGGAACAGCTCGATCCCCGGCCCTTTTTCCCAATGGCCCCGAACAGCGTCTTCGTCGCCGTACGGAACCGCGTAGTATTCGTCGAACCCCCGGAAGTGATCGATCCGGAGCATATCATACCACTCGAAACATTTGGAGATCCGGCGGATCCACCATTCAAATCCGGTCGCCCGGTGATAATCCCAGAGGTAGAGCGGATTTCCCCAAAGCTGACCTGCTGCCGTAAATCCATCCGGCGGACAACCTGCCACCGCTGTAGGCATCCGATTATTGTCAAACTGGAACAGTGCGGGATTGGACCAGGCATCCGCGCTGTCATAAGCCACATAGATCGGAATATCACCGATGATCTGGATCCCTTTCTCATTGGCATACTGTTTCAGACTCTTCCACTGCCGCTGGAAGAGATACTGCATATACTCATGAAACTCAATATCAAAATACAGTTCTCTCTGATAATACTCCATGGCATTGGGCAGACGGAACCGGATGTCTTCCGCCCATTCATTCCACGGCTCATCCCCGAAGCGCTTCTTCACCGCCATGAAGATCGCATAATCCCTGAGCCAGTACCGCTCTTTCTCCTGGAACTCATGAAAAGCATGATTCTCGCCCACATTGCTGCGCTCATAAGCCTTGCGAAGCAGCGCATAGCGCTCTTCGTAAAGCTTTCCGTAATCAACGGTCTCCGGATCTTTTCCAAAATCGCACGCTTCGCATTCCTTCTTGGTCAGTACCCCTTCTTTGATCAGCGTCTCCAGATCAATAAAATACGGATTCCCCGCGAACGTGGAAAAAGACTGATACGGCGAATCCCCAAATCCGGTAGGTCCCAGCGGAAGAATCTGCCAGTATCGCTGGCCCGCTTCTGCCAGGAAATCCACAAACGCATACGCCTCCTTGGAAAAACAGCCGATCCCGTATTTGGAAGGAAGGCTCGCCACCGAACACAATATGCCTCCTGCTCTCATCTTATATACCTCCTGATCATGCTTTTATAGTAGCATGCCCGAGTACTCCGCGCAACGTCTCCCGACTTTTTTCACAGTTTCTCTTCTTCCTCATATCGCCCGGTTTACTGCTCCGGCGCCTGAAGATCCGTCAGTTCAAACGGCTTTTCCCGGCCGGATGCCGGATCGTGATAAAGCACCCGGAAGCTCAGTCTGTTATTCCCCGATTCCGGATACTGCGGAGTCACGAATCCTTCCATGACAACGGCCACGTCATAATCCACCCAGATCTCTTCTCCGATCCGGAAGCGAACCTGATCTCCAATGCTGAATCCGGCGGCTTCTCCGCCTTCTTCAGTCCAGTCTCCATAAGGAAGCGAAAGAACCGGCACAGAATCGGGGGAATCCTTGCGAATGATCTGTACCAGATGATTTTCCCGATCCAGGCTCCAGTCAATATAGCGCTGCCATTCCTCCTGCTGAAACAGAGGATCAAACTCGAATGCTTCCAAATGCCCGGTATCCCAGGTTTCCAGCACATTCAGGCGTTCCACATACACTCCGGTTCCCGTTCCGTCCATGGTCACCAGAGCGATTTCCTCCCGGCCGTCGCTGTCATAGTCAGCCTCAAATACATCATAATGTCCATAGTTCTGATTCCACCACCAGTCATAATACGTGTGATTACTGTCTCCATCCGGTGTCATCTTCCAGTCCACTGTAATCCCACGCTGGCCATATTCCACGCCGCTGAACCCATACACTGTAACCGCCCCGTCTTCCGTCTGCGCCAGAATCACCATATAATCCCGTTCCGGGTCATAAGGATTCTGCTCGTAGGGCACCGCTTCTTCATACAATTCCAGGGGAAGGCTGCTGTACCACGCAAGGAATTCCTCCGAAGACAGTTCCTGCGGGTCACCGGAAACGCCGCTTTCTTCGGAGGTTCTCGTCTCCCCGCCGCTGTTTTCGCCTGTCCCTGTCCGTGCCAGTATGTCCAGAAGCTCCTGCACCGCCTCCGGCGAATCTCCATACGCTTTTATATCCTCGACGCCGCAGTATTCCCCGGCCTCCTGTATATTCCAGGCAGCCAGCACCTCAGACGCCTCCTGTCCCGTCTGATATACCCACTGTACTTCTCCCAGATTGTCCGTCAAAGCCAGCATCAGCACAGAGGTGTCTGTCATGCGGCTCACCTCTTCCGCCGTGGGCCTCTCATCCAGAACAAAATGAAATTCATAAGGTTCCGTACTGGTCTGCAGTTCTGTATGAAAGCCAAGCGAGTTTACCGGGCTGTCCGGCAGCGCTTCCCCGATGGCGCCGATCAGCCGTCCGTTGGCGGATGCGTCACCCACATAGGGATTGCGGTTCTCATATAAAGTCTCTGCTTCCGCCGAATAAGCCGGCTCTTCTTCCTCACTGCTGCCGGTACTCTGGCCGGTCCCGTTGGTCCCCAGAAAGATCAGCGCCGCGATAAAAAGCACCGCCGCGCCCGCCCCCATCCACAGTGCGGGTTTCCGAAAAGCCAGCACATGACGCACCCGCTTCTCCACATCATTTTCTCCAAACGCCAGCGGCAGGCTTCCCCCCGCTCCTGTCTCCGTCCCCAGCGCCAGGAGAGTCCAACTGTATTCCGTCCTGCGGTCTGCTCCCATCTGTTCCAGTACGCGCTCATCGCAGCTCATCTCCATATCTCCGCACATGCAGCGCCAGCCGATCCAGACCAGGGGATGAAACCAGTAAATCCCAAGAAGCACGAACGACAGAAGTTTGACCAGATGGTCCTTCCTTTTCAGATGGCATTTTTCATGGAGCACGACCATCTCTCTTTGATCCCGGGGCATCCCGCAGGGCACGTAAATCCTGGGACGCAGAATTCCGAAGACAAACGGAGACGAGATCCCGTCGCATTCATAGACATTGTCCTCTGTCCGGACCGCCATACTCACCTCCCGGTATATTTTCCCGCAGCTTCGCAGGAAATATATAAGAAATACAGCCATACCCGCCAGCCAGATCCGGCTTCCCACAGTGACTGCCCGCCCCGTCCGGGTCTCCCAGACAGTCCCTTCCTGCCTGACGGTCCCTGCCGGATCCGCCGCATTCCCCGCGTTCTCTGACAATTCCAGGGCGTCCGTTCCCGCCGGGGCCGCACCGTTCACACCGTCAGCCGCCGGGGCGCCTGCGGCCGCATGTCCCTGATCCGGTGAAAAATATTCCATGTATCCGGGCCGCTGGAAATCCGTTCCCGCCGGGGCCGCACTCAGATTAAACAGACTGAGCCCGCTCTCTACCGATACCGGGCAGATCAGACGGAATGCGGCAATCAGCCACAGCGCATAAAGATATTTCCTGGGCGCCCTGCAAAACACCAGACGGATCAGAAGGATCACGGCGATGCAGGAGCCTGCCGTAACGCTCATATTCAGGATCTGAAGGAAACAATCGCCAAGCCAGTTCACTCTGCCCCTCCTTCCTGTTCCCGGTGGGAATCAATCAGCTTTTTCAGTTCATCGGCCTCTTTTGCCGACAGTTTTTTCCCTCCCAGAAACGCTGCCAGAAATCCCGGAAGGGATCCGGAAAATGTCCGTTCCACAAAAGCGCCGCTCTCTCTCTTCTGAGCCTCTTCCATGGAGATCAGCGGCTCCACCACCGCGTTTTCATTTTTCAGGAATCCCTTCTCGCTCAGCCGTTTGATCTCCGTATAAGTCGTGGATTTCTTCCATCCCAGTTCCTCCGCGCACAGCCTCACCAGTTCGCCCGAACCTACCGGCGCATGCTGCCACACGATCTGCATAAAACGATAATCGCTGTTGCTCATCCTTGTCTCTTCCATAATTAGGTACCTCCACGCAAAAGGTCGGTTGTTGTAGACCTGTTCTGATTTGAGTCTACAATAACCGACCAACTTTTGCAAGTACTTTTTGACTTTTATTCCACTACCAGCAAATAGCTGCTGATACAATACAGCGTCTGTCCGTTATATTCCACCCGGGACCAGCCCACATCGGACACTCCGGTACGGGTAATCACTTCTCCGTTATGAAGCTGGACAATCACTTCCGACGGCGGTTCCACACTGGGACGGTTCCTAAGGTTTGTCACTTCTTTCGCCGTCACGTTTTCACTGACCGTGGTAAACTGTGTCTTGAACTCGCTCTGAGGTTCTTCCGCAGGAGGAGTGTAACTCAGATCCGCAGTCAGATAACTGGATACGGCGTAGAGCGTCTGTCCGTTATATTCCAGACGCGACCACCCGTTATTTCCCACGCCGGTGCGGGTAGCGGTATCTCCGTTCAGGAGCCGGGTCACCACGTTGGAATCGTCCCCCTGATCCATGGTGCTGCGCAGGTTTACCTCGTCCTTGGCCGTCACCTGTTCATTTACCTCTTCAAAGGTCACTCCCACTTCCGGATCCGCTTCCACATGTTCGGCGGCCCCTTCTTCCTGCGCGGACGCCGCTTCCTCATAACCGAAGTATGCCACATTCAGGTCCACCGCCCCATCGATACCCGGCACGCTTCCCTGATTGGTATACTGCCACATGGCGTATTCTCCGCTGTAATCCGGTTCCACCGCCTCGGGCCAGACAGCGTCCCCGTAGCGCGCTACCCAGATCCGGTACTTCAGTTCCAGCGTGTCCGCGTCCCACAAGAGGTTGCCCTCCAGCTCATTTCGGGCCGCGTAGAACATCCCTGTGTAGCCCCCTGCTTCCACTTCGTCCAGAAATACCTGCGCCAGCGCGGACCGATCTTCTGCAGACATCCCGTACTGTCTGCTGCTCTCGCTCTGGAACCCTTCACAGTTATACGCCACCGGATATGTGACCGGATATCCTGCCAGGAATTCGCAGACCCACCGGGCTTCTTCCCTGGCTTCTTCTTCCGTTACCGCTGTGGAGAAAAAGTAAGCGCCCAGATGGATGCCTCTGGCGGACGCCTCCTGCAGATTGTACCGGGCACAGGCGTCTTCCCTGATCTCGCCGCTGCCGGCAGTCCGGTACCCCACACGGACCATGACAAAGTCGATACCGGTATCAGCCACCTGGTCCCAGTCGATATTTCCCTGAAATTCCGACACGTCGATACCGGTCGTCGTCTCGTCCGTCTCCCCTGCCACTTCTTTCACCGTACTGATCTCCACCGGGGTTCCCGTCTCTTCCGGCTCGTAAGAGGCCTGCGGATCTTCCTCCGTCTCCTCTTCTGTCTTCTGAGACAGTTCCTCCTGACTGTCCTGCACAGCCGATACCACCGGTTCCTGTTCCTTCCGGCCTCCAAACAGCAGATACAGCGCCAGCAGGATCAAAAGTCCTGCCGTCAGCACCAAACCGATGGTCGCCAGCAGCACATTTCTCTCATGCCGCCTTTTCTCCTTTTTCCCGGACATACGGCATCAATCCTCCCTTTTCTCCAGATATTTCATATAGTCCCGCACCATCATGGCAATCTTGAACGTCATAGCGTCTTCAAATTTTCGGATGTCCAGTCCCAAAGTGCGCTGCATCTTTTCCAGCCGGTAGACCAGCGTATTCCTGTGTACATAAAGCTGGCGGCTGGTCTCGGACAAATTCAGATTGTTATCCATAAACCGGTAAATCGTGGACAGCAGTTCCTCGTCCATCTCTTCCGGATCGCAGTCTCCGAATACTTCCCGCAAAAACATCTCGCAGAGCGGTACCGGAAGCTGATAGATCAGCCGCCCTATCCCCAGCTGCTCATATGTGATCACAGTCCGGGAACTGTCGAAGATCTCCGCCACCTCCAGCGCCATCTTCGCCTCTTTGTAGGATCTGGAGGCTTCCCGCAGAGTTTTTGCCGGCGTCCCGCAGGAAGTCCGGATACGGGCCAGAGTCTCCGCGCTGACCGTGTCTACAAACACATGGGCAAGCTCTTCCATCTCCTCTCTGCCTTCCCCTTCTTTCATACTGCGAAGCACCGCCACCGTATGTTCCTCCATGGGCGCCACAAAATCCATTGTGCGGTTGGCCAGGATATTTTTCAGAATCATCTGAATATCCGCCGCTTCACAGCCTCTTCCTTCCACCAGGAAAACCGTCCACCGGCATCCGGTATCCACATGCATCTGCTTCGCGTAACCGGCGATGTCCATCGGCAGAAGATTATCCAGCAGAAGATCATGGGCAAAACGGCTGCGGTCTTCTCTTTTATATCCAATCTCCAGAAGTCTCTCCAGCTGCCGGCACGCCAGCTGTCCCATAGAGTAACTGTCTTTGGCATTTCCGCTGACAGAAAGGATATATCCCTGCTCATCTCCTACTCTGAAAAGGCAGCGGTTTCCCAATGCCTGCATATCTGCCGCTGAATCACTGAAATTTTCAAATGTCTGCGCGTCCGGCGGCTCCGGCTCCTCTCCTGCCACACAGTTTCTGTTTTGATCGTAAAGCGCCATCGGAAGCCGTAAGATATCGGTAAAATCTTCCAGGCACTCCTGAAGCAGTCGGTTTGATATCATGATTTTCCTCCGCAATTCTTACAAATGTAATATATTATAATCCCACACACAGACTGTGTCAACCATCCTGCAGATTCAGTGTAGCATACACACCTGCAGAAAACAACAGGGCGCCGCATATGCGACGCCCCGCGCAGATCTTTTAGTTGGTGATTACCAGCTCTGTCTCTTTGTCAAATACATGGATTTTTTCCACATCCAGCGCGAATCTCACCGTATCTCCGGTTCTTGCCTCTGTGGTCGGTTTCACCCTCGCCGTCATATTGACGCCGTTAACCTCAAAGTAAAGGTATACCTCTGCTCCCAGAAGTTCGTAGACACTGATCACTGCTTCCAGCACACTGTCCGGGTATTTCTGAAGCATATCTTCCGAATCATAGACGTCCTCCGGACGGATTCCCATCACCACAGTCTTTCCGACATATCCGCCTTCTTTCAATGCCTTTGCCTTTGTCTCCGGAAGGCAGATGCTGTGCTCGCCGATCTTCAGCAGAACCTTTCCGTCTTTTTCTTCACAGAGCACGTCCGCAAAGTTCATCTGCGGAGAACCAATAAACCCTGCCACAAACAGATTCCTGGGTGCATTGTACAGATTCTGCGGCGAATCTACCTGCTGGATCACGCCGTCTTTCATGACCACGATCCTGGTTCCCAGCGTCATGGCCTCCGTCTGGTCATGGGTCACGTAGATGATCGTTGTGCCCAGGCGCTGATGCAGCCGGGAAATCTCTGTTCTCATCTGTACACGCAGTTTTGCGTCCAGGTTGGAGAGCGGCTCATCCATCAAAAATACTTTCGGATTGCGGACGATGGCTCTTCCCATGGCCACACGCTGTCTCTGTCCTCCGGAGAGAGCCTTGGGCTTCCGGTCCAACAGCGCTTCCAGATCCAGGATCTTTGCCGCTTCGCGCACCATCCGGTCTATCTCGTCTTTGGGGATCTTGCGCAGCTTCAGCGCAAACGCCATATTTTCATATACGGTCATATGGGGATACAGCGCGTAATTCTGAAATACCATGGCGATGTCCCTGTCTTTCGGTTCCACATCGTTCACCAGTTTTCCGTCGATGTACAGTTCTCCGGAAGTAATGTCTTCCAAACCCGCGATCATACGTAGCGTAGTGGATTTTCCGCATCCCGACGGACCTACGAAGATGATGAACTCCTTATCTTCGATATCCATATTGAAGTCTTTCACTGCTTCAAACCCATTAGGATATTTTTTATAAATGTGCTTTAACTGAATACTTGCCATCCTCGATCTCCTTCTTTTGGTTTTACTTGTTTTCCTGGTCTTCAGTATAAATGCATTTCCGTTTTTCCGCCATATGGGTTTTCTCCAAACCTCCCGTCCGTCTTTTGTGCAAACGGGCAGACCTTCCCCATCCTTTTGACCTTTTCACGGAAAAAAGAGTCGGTTCCTGTAAAATCTGCCGAAAAAATTTTCTCTCGCTTTTTCTCCCCGCTGTCCTTATAATAAAAACATGCGGCCTGACGCCTTCGGCGTCGTGTCAGAACAACAAGGGAAGGAATCTGTTTATGAATAAGAAAGAAACCCTGGAAATCAGGAAACAATTCACCAATGAGAATTGTGCCATCACCCGCATCTGCGGCTGCTATGTGGACGCTGAAAAAGAGATCCGCACGGAATTAAAAGAAGCGTTTCTCTCTCTTCCGGAGGAAGAGGCCTTTAAATATTATGATATTTTCCGCAAGACCCTGTCCGGCACAGTGGGAAAGAATCTGATCACTCTGGACTTTCCCACCGACCAGGAAATGCCGGACGGCACCCAGGCATGGCTTCTGAAACTGCGCGACAGCCGTCTGGAAGACGATGTTCTGCTGGAAGAATTCTACGAAAAAATCATAAAAAACTATGCCTATGGGGAAAACTACTATATCATACTGATCCACGCGGCATATGATATCCCGAAAAAGGCGTCGGACGGCATGGAGATGTTCGACGCTTCCGACGACACCTATGAATATCTGCTCTGCAGTATCTGCCCGGTCAAACTGTCCAAAGCGGGACTCTGCTACAACGCGGAAAAAAACAGCATCGAAGACCGGATCCGGGACTGGATCGTGCAGGCCCCCGACGCGGGATTCCTCTTCCCCGCCTTCAACGACCGGAACACCGATCTGCACAGTATGCTTTATTATACCCGGAACCCGGAGATCCTTCAGCCGTCCCTGATGGACGGGCTGTTCGGCTGCGCCGCTCCCCTGTCTGCCAAAGGCCAGAAGGAAACGTTCCAGGAGCTGCTCACAGAATCTCTGGGAGACGCCTGCAGTTATGAAACCGTGGTCAATATCCACGAGAGTCTGAACGAACTCATCGAGGAAAAGAAAGATCTGCCGGAACCGCCCACTCTGAAGAAGCCGGAGATGAAACAGCTGCTGGCGGAAAACGGCGCCACAGAAGAAATTCTGGATCAGTTTGACGAACAGTTTGACCGCGCGGCAGGCGAAAAGGCTGAATTTCTCGCCACGAACCTGACCAGCCAGAAAGCGCTGGAAGTGCGCACCCCGGACGCCGTCGTCAAAATCAGTCCCGAGCGGGCAGCCCTGATGGAGACCCGTATCATCGACGGCCGGCCGTGCCTGGTTATCCCCATTGAAGACTATGTGGAAGTCAACGGCGTCCCGGTCAGATATTGACATTTATTTAACAATCTGATATGATGATGCCGGACATCAGAAAACAGGAGGTTTTTCTATGAAAATCATTTTTTTCGATACTAAGAGTTATGATAAAGAATCTTTCACCAAAGAACTGGTCAACTACCCGGATATTGAAGTAAAATTCCTGAAAACGGAACTGACGCCGTTCACCGCCGAACTGGCGCATGGCTACGACGCTGTCTGCGCTTTCGTCAGCGCCGATATCAGCAACGACACCATCGAGGTCCTGAATCTGTGCGGCGTCAAACTGATCCTGTTAAGATGCGCCGGATTCAACAACGTGGATCTGGATACGGCGAAACGTTTCGGCATCCGCGTCCTGCGCGTTCCCAGCTATTCTCCGGAAGCTGTGGCTGAGCATGCCATGGCGCTGGCGCTGGCCGTCAACCGCAGACTGCACAAGGCCTACGTAAGAGTCCGTGAGAACGACTTCAGCCTGAACGGACTGATGGGCTTTAATTTCTATCAGAAAACCGCCGGCATCGTCGGCACCGGCAAGATCGGCGCGGCCATGGCAAGGATCTGCCGCGGATTCGGCATGAAGATCCTGGCTTACGACGTATTCCAGAATCCGGACCTGAAGGATTTCGTCACCTATGTGACGCTGGACGAACTGCTGGCGCAGAGCGACCTGATCTCCCTGCACTGCCCGCTGATGGACAATACCTATCATCTGATCAACCATGATACGATCCAGAAGATGAAGGACGGCGTCCTTCTGGTCAACACTTCCCGCGGCGCGCTGGTTAAGACCGACGATCTGATCGAAGGAATCCGCGCCCGCAAATTCTCCGGAGTCGGCCTGGACGTATATGAAGAGGAAGGTCCCAACGTCTATGAGAACCGTTCCGACGAGATCCTGGAGCATTCGGTCACCGCAAGGCTCCTGTCCTTCCCCAATGTGATGATCACGTCCCACCAGGCGTTCTTCACAGAGGAAGCGCTGGCCGCCATCGCCAAGACCACGCTGGAAAACGCAAAGATCTTCGAGCGCGGAGAAGAGACTCCCAACGAAGTGAAATAAAAAATACCGGGGATGCCGCAGCCATCTGCAGCATCCCCGTATTTTTATTTCACCGCGACCGCTTCCACTTCGCAGAGCACGCCTTTGGGCAGGTCCTTTACCGCCACGCAGCTTCTCGCCGGTCTGGATACAAAATATTTTGCATAGGCTTCGTTGAACGCCGTAAAATCTTCCATATTTGCCAGGAAGCAGGTGGTCTTGACCACTTTGTCGAAACCGCTTCCGGCAGCTTCCAGGATGGCTCCCACATTTTTACAGCTCTGTTCCGCCTGAGCCGAGATCCCTTCCGGGATATTTCCCGTCGCCGGATCTACCGGGATCTGGCCGGATGTATAGATCATTCCGTTTACTTCATACCCCTGGGAGTAAGGCCCGATGGCTCCCGGAGCTTTGTCTGTCGCTATAATGTTCATAGATGTCTTCCTCCTTGCTTTTCGTCTATTTTACTCTCCCGTTCCGGAATGTACAAGACTTTTCCGAAACCGCCGCTTTAGGATCCTACAGATTCTGGCTGTTGTAGAGCTTCGCGTAGAAACCGTTTTTCCTCAGAAGCTCTTCGTGATTTCCCTGCTCGATGATATGGCCGTCTTTCATGACCAGGATCACATCCGACTCCCGGATCGTGGAAAGCCGGTGGGCCACCACAAAGCTGGTCCTCCCTTCCATCATCCTCTGAAACGCTTTCTGTATCCGGATCTCCGTACGGGTGTCGATCGAAGAGGTAGCCTCATCCAGGATCAGCACCGGAGGCAGACAGAGCATGACCCTGCTGATGCACAGCAGCTGCTTCTGCCCCTGGGACAGGCTTCCTCCGTCTTCCTGGATCACCGTATCATACCCTGCCGGAAGCCTGCGGATAAAGCTGTCCGCATGGGCTTCTTTTGCCGCCCGGATCATCTCTTCTTCCGTGGCGTCCGGCTTTCCCATCAGGATATTTTCCCGGATCGTCCCGCTCTTCAGCCACGTATCCTGCAGCACCATACCGTAGGCGCTCCGGAGACTTTTTCTGGTCAGGTGACGGATATCCTTTCCGTCCATCCGGATACTTCCCTCATCCACATCATAGAAACGCATGAGCAGATTGATCAGCGTCGTCTTTCCGCATCCGGTGGGTCCTACGATGGCGATCCGCTGGCCCGGCTTCACGGAAAGGTTCAGATCCTCTATCAACGGTTTCTCTTTGACATAAGAAAAATACACATGCTCAAGCTCCACCTGTCCGGCGGCGCCTTTCAGCTCTTCCGCGTCCGCCGCGTCCGGTATCTGGGACGGCTCTTCGATCAGTTCGAAGATCCTCGCCGCGCATGCCAGCGAATTCTGCAGCTCTGTGACGACGCTGGAAATGTCGTTAAACGGCTTGGTATACTGGTTGGCATAGCTCAGGAATGTAGAGAGTCCGCCCACGGTCATCACCCCTCCGATGGCCGCCAGCGCTCCTGCCAGCGCCACACAGGCATACACCAAATTGTTTACGAACCGCGTCCCCGGGTTGGTCAGAGAAGAATAAAAGATCGCTTTCAGGGAGCATTTTTCCAGTCTCCGGTCAATCTCGTCAAACTGCTCCTGGATCCTCTCTTCCATGGCGAATGCCTGCACCACCTTCTGGCTGCCGATCATCTCGTCGATCAGCCCGGTCTGCTCCGCTCTCGTCTCCGACTGCAGGCGGAACATATCGTAGGTGTGCGTGGCAATGAATTTCGCCACAAATAAGGACAGAGGCGTCAGCACCACCACCAGAAGGGTGATCCATACGTTGATGGTCAGCATGAAGACCAGGGTCCCCAGGATCGTCGCCGCTCCGGTAAAAAGCTGTGTGAAGCCCATGAGCAGTCCGTCGGCGAACTGATCCACATCCGCGATGATCCGGCTGACCACCTCCCCGGACGGGTGCCGGTCCAGATAACGGAGCGGCAGCTCCTGGATCTTCTCAAACGCTTCATTTCTCACGTCGCGGACTACCTGGTAGGTGATCTTGTTGTTGATCATATTCATCAGCCACTGGAGGAGCGCCGTTGCCAGTATGATGACGCAGCCCTCCTTCAGTATCCGGGCAATCCCCGCAAAATCCACTGCTCCCGGCCCGACGATCAGGTCAACGGCCCGTCCCACCAGGATCGGGATGTACAGGGTCATGGCCACGGTCAGCCCGGCAAAAAGGATCGACAGCGTCATGAGGAGCCAGTACCTTTTCAGGTAGTGCATCACTTTTCTCAGAGTCCCGGTCTGTGTTCCATGTTCTTTCATCCGTTCACCGCCTCCTTCTGAAACTGCGTCTCGTAGATCTCCCGGTAAACCTCGCAGCTTTGCAGGAGTTCTTCGCTGGTGCCCGCGCCTACGACTTTTCCGTCGTCCAGGACCAGGATCTTGTCCGCATGCAGGATCGAAGACGCCCTCTGGGACACGATGAATACCGTCATCTGTCCGGAAAGCGCCCCGATGGATTTTCTGAGGGCGGCGTCCGTGGCATAGTCCAGCGCCGAAGAACTGTCGTCCAGAATCAGGATCTTCGGCTTTCCAACCAGCGCCCGCGCGATGGTCAGCCGCTGTTTCTGGCCGCCGGACAGATTGCGGCCTCCCTGCTCGATCTCATAATCCAATCCTCCCTCTTTCCCCAGGACCACCTCTTCTGCCTGGGCGGTACGGACCGCTTCCATGATCTCTTCATCCGTGGCGTCTTTCTTTCCCCAACGCAGGTTGTCCCGGATCGTCCCGTGGAAAAGAGCGGCTTTCTGGGGCACTACGCCGACCAGTTCTCTGAGACTCCGCACGGGATATTCTTTCACGCTGTGTCCGTAGATACAGACGCTGCCCCCGGTGGCGTCATAAAACCGCGGGATCAGATTGACCAGAGAACTTTTTCCTGAACCCGTGCCGCCGATGATGCCCACCGTCTCTCCCGGCATCACCGTAAAATCAATATCTGTCAGGGCATTCTCTCCGCCGTCCGCGTACCGCAGATTCACATGGCAAAATTCCACCGCCGGCGTCCCTTCCTCTCTGTCCGGCGCCGCCTTCGCCGTATCCGGCATGGAAGAACGTATCTCGAACACCGACTGGATCCGGTTGGCGCACGCCGCCGCCCGGGTCATGCTGATGATCAGGTTGGCAAGCTTGATCAGCTCCACCAGAATCTGGGACATGTAATTGTAGAGCGCCACCACCTGTCCCTGGGTCAGTATCCCCAGTTCCACCTGCGCCGCTCCGGTGCGGATCAGGATAATGATGGCCAGGTTGATGATCACATAAGTCAGAGGATTCAGAAGCGCCGAGATCCTTCCCACGTATTTCTGCAGGCCGGTCAGTTCCTGGTTTTTCTGCCGGAAGCGTTCCGTCTCTTCCTTTTCTTTGCAGAATGCCCGGAGCACCCGGACGCCGATCAGGTTTTCCCTGGCGATCCCCAGCACGGCGTCCAGCCTCTGCTGCACCTTGCGGTAGAGCGGCATGGAGATCAGCATGATACCGAATACCACCACAGACAGCACCGGAATCGTCACCAGAAAGATCAGCGCGCACTTCACGTCGATCTGAAAAGCCATGATCATGGCTCCGAAGACCACAAAGGGAGAACGCAGGAACAGGCGGAGCGTCAGGTTCAGTCCGTTCTGCACCTGGTTCATGTCGCTGGTCATGCGGGTAATCAGAGTAGAAGTCCCGACGGTATCAAGCTCCGTGTAGGAAAGGCTCTGAATATGCCGGAACAGCGCTCTTCTAAGCTGCCCGGTAAATCCCACCGCCGCCCGGGCCGCGTAGTACTGCGCCGTCACAGAGCATGTCAGGCCGATCAGCCCCAGCAGGATCAGGATCCCGCATCTTTGCAAAATAAAAAGCTGGTCCTGGCTGGCGATCCCTTCGTCGATGATCGCCGCGACGACCAGCGGTACAAACAATTCAAACGACGCCTCCAGCATCTTGAACAGCGGCGCAAGCACGGTTTCCTTTTTGTAATCTTTCAAATAGATCAGTAATTTCTTCAACGGACTACCTTCCCTCTCTCTTTTCTTCCAGGAAACGATACAGTTCCTCGGCCTCCTGCGGATCGATCTCTTCTCCCTCATACAGCGCCGCGGCAAAATTTTTCAGCGACCCGTGGAACATCCTGTGCAGGATGCTGCGGCCCGCCTCCTTCAGATACGGCTCTTTGGGAACCAGCGCGCTGTAATAGTTGGTCTTTCCCCGCCTGTCTTTCCTGACAAAGCCTCTTTTTTCCAGGCGCGACAAAAGAGACAGCACTGTATTGGGCAATACGTCCCGTCCCTCGTCCATGTGGTCTTCTATATACATCCGCGTAACCGGTTCTTCGGCTTCCCAGATAATCATCATCAATTCCAGTTCCGCATCGGGCAGTTTTTTCATGCAGTTCTTCTCCTTTATGAAAAAGACTACCTTTAATCGGAAGAAATGTCAATATATGAGTTTCTCCTTCCTCAATCTTCATATACTCTCAGAACGCCGTAATATTCCTCGGAATTCTCTCCCACGGTCTGCCCTATGGCGGATATGGTACCGTACCGCAGGAAATAGATGTCCAGATCGTGAAGCAGCTCATGCAGCAGGATCACCGCGTCCGCACTTTTCTCCTCCCTGATCTCCTTCACGCAGAGAATCATCCGGTCAAAATCTGTTTTCAGGCGCTCTCCCTGCACATAACCTTTAAATCTTTCCAGTGTCTCCAGATGGTCTTCCAGGCTGTATTCATTATGATAGCGCAGCGGAAACCACTGTCCGCCCTGATCTGTCATCTCCATGTTTCCTCCGATCAGGACATCGCCGGTCTCAAAGAAATAATTCCACGCCACGGAATCCGGATCCTGTAAATCCTCCAGCATGCCGGTACCAGCCGCGAACTCCATCTTTACATGGAATTCCTCGATATAGCTCTGCATCTCTCTTTCCTGCTCCGCCGTCACCCCGTACATGGCGTCCGCCCGGCGGCTCACGATGCGGTCCCAGGCCGGCGGCTCCTTTTCTTCTTCCTCCTCCGGGTTCTCCTGCGCCGGCGGGGCGGAAGGCCGGACTGCAGATGCTTCTGACGCCTGTCCCTCCCAGGGCACCGCGAGCATGCCCGCCGCAAATACGGCGGCAAATACAGCTGACAGCGCCGGACCGGCCGTCCTGTTTCTGGAAACAAACAGATTCTCCAGCCGTTTTCTTACCAGGCCCCGGTCTGACGCGAACCTGGCTGTGAGCGCTCCTTTCCCGGTCCGCCTTGCGTCCGTGGTTTTCAAGATCGCTTCCCCATAGGCGCTGCGTTCTCCCGGATCCATATCTCCGGTTATCTTTTCATCGCAGACGTATTCCACGTCCTGGAAAGCCGACTGCTTCATCAGGCGGAATACAGGATTGAACCAGTAAATATCGCAGACAGCCACGATTAGCAGCTTGTACCACAGATCCTTCTTTGCCGCGTGGGTCAGTTCATGGCGGATCACCATCGTCAGTTCCCCCGCATCGTAGCTCTCGTCCGGCAGGAGGATGCAGGGGCGCCAGTACCCGAAAAGCATCGGGCTTTTGATCTCCTCCTGCACCCACACCTCCGGCACGAAAAACAGGCGGCAGCTCTTTGCCGCGTCCCGGACCGTACGGAGCACCTGCGGATCTTCACAGGGACGCGCCGTCTCCAGATAAATCTTCCTGGTATGCAGATACTGGGACAGGCGGAAACGCAGAAAGAATAACGCTCCCGCCGCCCATATCACAGCCAGCGTAACCCGGTGCATGTACAGCCATTCCATCGCTCGCCTGCCATAGCCCCCGGCTCCGGCAGATCCTTCCGGCCGGGCAGCGTATCCTTCCGGCCCGGCCGCCGTATCACCGGACGCCGCTTCCGCAGGGACCGCTTCTGCTTCTTCCCCGCTTCCTCCGGCAGAATACTCTGTCTCCTCCTCTGCTCCCGCCGCGTTTTCCGGAACCGGCAGCTTCACAGATACCGGAACTGGCAGCAGCAGCCGGACCGCCAGAACCGCCCACAGCCATTTTCTCCACGCATGTCCCGCCTTCAGCGGGACCCGGCGTCCAATAAAGAAAAGGATCAGAATAAACAGACTGATCAGAAGCATATTTTGTATAATGTATATGATAAAGGACTGGTTCATAGGGGATCCTCCGGGGCTGGCTACTATCATGGTCTGCGGGAATCAGTTGTTTTCCCGCGGACCATACTTTCATTATCCTTTGTACAGGCAGAAATTACTCTTGATCATAGAGCCAGATGCATAATTTAAGGTAACAAATCCTTCATAGGGAATATCGTCGCCATTTTTCCTGTATCCAACGATGCTGACATTTTGAGGATTGCTTTCACCCGCTGTAGAAGACTTTAAGTACACGCAATCCCCGGCGTTCAACCGTACCACGACTGTACCGGAGTTATTGACAACATTCAACGGTTCCCGCAGTTTAAAACGATAAGATCTTTCATTTTCTATATTGGATGACAGGAATCCATAGTTATGCAGCGCATAGCCATATTTGTTTGCCATCTGCTGTTCCAGATATCCTGTGCTGTACTGTCCGCTTGAATTACGGAAACCGATATAATCTGTATTATAGCCTGAATGCTTGCTGATATAGATAAAGCATTCATCATAATAAATGGTTCCGATCACTTCATCTGACGGACAGTTGCTTGTTCTATAGACCTTCAGGCTTGGCCCGCTGTTTACCATATGTGTTTTCATATCATTTTCTCCTTGCTGCTTTATTATTAATACCATTTACAACTCACGATTCTATAACACGGGCTCCTGATATATATCGCTCTCATATTACACCCCCTTTCATATATACAAAAAAGAGATGTAAAACGACCTATTTGTAAACTTCAGCAACATTTTTAATAATAATTTTGCTACTCTTTTATTAGTCATATGTCTAATATAAGAGTAGCAAATTTTACTTAAAGTGTCAATCAATATATGATTTTTACTGGAAATAAAAATTTTGATAATCTTGAAAAAAGAAATAATGAGAATTTACTTTTCCGGGCTCAATACCCGTTTGATTTTCTTCAAAGAACGGATTTTTATCTGGTTCACCGCCTGCCGGGTTACTCCCATCAAGTTCCCGATCTCTGCCGCAGTTCTACCTTTTATAAAAATCTGCTCAATAATAAACCATTCTTTTTTGTTCAATATCGCCTTGATCTCTATGAAAATCAGTCCCTCATAGCAATCTTCCACAGCCATCTGTGTTTTCACCCTAAATTCCTGCGCTTCTGACATTTCCGTGAAATAGATTTCGCGTTTCTTTTCTATTTCCCTTTTCAGCAGTAATATGTATTGATTCTTTATACATCGCGCAAGATACGAAACTATATATCCATCATCTTTGTTTTTCAGACGTTCTAACGGGAAACTATAGAGCAGCTCCACCAAAAAACATATCAAATCACTCTGCGCGTCCTCATATGCCAGTTTTCTGGCGTACTTCTTTATAAGACCTTCAAATTTTACAATAATCTCATAACAACTGTCTGCGTCCTTCTTTCGGGCGCGCTGTATCAATTCGTATAAATCCATCTTTTTTCCCTCCATGCAACACATAAAGAGAAAAAAGACATATGTAATGTAAACAGGTATTCTGCATTTTATTTGTCTTTCTGTATGCCAGATTGGGTTTTTGGCTCAACAGCCGACAAATAGCTCATGATAATTTCTTCAAGATATCTGTAGTGATTCGTTGATAAGCGGGATATTCTCATGAACAGTTCATTTTGTTCGTCTGAACCTATACTCCCAAGCAGTAAGTAATCCGTGCTGACCTGAAGAGCCTTGCATACACAGACTATCGTTTCTGGTTTCATCGCCTTCTTTCCAAGTTCAGCAGTCGATACAGTCTGGGGAGTAATCCCTGCTTTCTCCGCAAGTTCCTCCTGCGTCAGGCGAAGCTGCTTCCTTCTTTTCCGCATCCGTTTTCCCATCTGGACAAGCAAATCTTCCATCCCCGATCCTCCTATGCCATGGATATATTTTATCTTCCATAGCATTAGAAATTAAGCGTTCATGGTTGATTTTTCCTATTCTATGGCATTATCTGGAAATTTTATATGCCAGATAATATTCCGTTTACATTCACATTAAAATTATCTCTTTACCATAAAAACACGAAAGGAACCTACAAAATGGAAACCACTTTATTAGAAGCAGCCACTTCCCAGGGTATATGGGTTCTGCTGTTCATCTCACTATTTCTTTATACAATCAAGCACCATGAAAAAATGGAAGAAAAGCAGGAAAGCCGCGAGAAAGAATACCTGAATCTGATCAACGTCCTGACAGAAAAGTTTTCCATCCTCTCAGAGATTCAGGAAAACATTGAAGAGATAAAAAATAAGTTGGAAAAATAAAATTTATTAGATTGATGTCTAACAAAAATCCATGTATAATATGGGTATCACTTTTATTGGAGGATTACTATGAAATATCAAATAAGAGACAAAAAAATACTTCCGCTATATATATTCATTCCAATTGAACTTATCACTTTCTTTAGTAATTTTTTTTCACTTTATTTACACAAATACGAATCCATACATATTTTATCCACTGTTTTTTTAATTACTGGGCATCTGTTATTGTTAATACTCCTTCAAGATAAACTTTTATGCAAATGGCTCTTACTTTATTGGATTATCAGCTTTTGTCTGAGAATTTATAATTTCCTTTTTTTCCGTTTCAGGCTGGCAAGTATCTTCCTTCGATTTTACAACATTATCGCATACTATTTTCCCGGATCACTATATTGGCCAGGCAAAATAGTTTTTCAACAGCTTCTTTTAACAACTATTGTTAGTTTACTTTTTATAATATTATATTTATTAAAATATCATAAGCTTTCGGATTTCCCACAGTAAACCAAATGATTAATTTTTTTAGACCATATTTTTAAGAAAGGGCTATCGCACTCAATCCGTGCGGCAGCCCCTCTATATCAGATATTCAGAAGGAAATCAAAAATTAAAATGCAACACTTTTAAATTTTCCTTCTTTATTGAAAATCACAACAGCTTCTCTGCCATTCGGATTCGGATATTCTAAATTAACACGAACTCCAATATCGCCAATTTCCGCCTCCGATTTAGACTCTGCCTCGTTAATATCAATGCCCAGTTTAAGCAGATTGAGAATGATCACAAATTCAGTCTGTCCGGCTGTTTCAGCCAGTTCCACCAGAATTTCATATAAAGATATCACAGGGGGATCTGTGCCCTGGAGTAATTTTGCTATTATTTCTCCCAGCGTCAGTTTATATTTTGCGTCTACTGCCAATCCATACAATGAATCAACGAATGTTGAGAAAATGCCGTTATAGAAAGTAATATTCTGGGAGGTTATCTCTTCCGGTTCATAGGCTGAGACCATAAAATCTGTGTCATTATATAGTCCTTCGGGAGGAATCAGCAGGCAGTCGCCATTCTCATCACTATACCCATATTTCCCATTATAACTTTCTTTCGTTCTTATTCTGTTCATTTCCAGGCAAATTGCGTATAATATATTTCTATATGTATCATCGCCCATAGAAGCGCCGTACATATATGTCAGTGCTTTTATTTTTAAAGCATCATTCTCCGACAGAATCTGCTCATCCTGAACGAACGGAGAGATTACACTTTTTCCGCAAAATGGGCATTCATAATATCCGTCTTCCCGAAGCGTCATTGCATGTTTTGTATAGTCTGTCTCATCTTCTCCTCCGCACAGATCTCCGCCGAAAAAGCCCGTATCCCGGCCAGACGCCACATCTTTATCTACCGCAAACTTCGTTCCGTCCGAAGCCTGGACCGTGTATTCCAGAATCTGGTCAAAGGCCCAGTTATCCGGGAGAGGATAGCCCAGATTTCCACTGTAGCCGGTAGACATATCACTTACAAAACTGCTGACTGCCAGCCCTTCCTCACTCACCAGCGTACAGGTGTTTCTCGCGCCATAGATGCCGATTCTGTAATTTGCGACGGAAGAAGCGTCGAACACACTTTTGATCCCCTGGAAATGCGGAATTACTTTGCTGATCACCTGATCCTGCGTGTAATCGTAATCCACAGCAAAATAAATGATAGTATTATCCGGTATATGCAGATTTTTCGCCGCCTCGATCGCTTTCTCGGCGTCCTTTATACCCTGTTCGTTGCAGAAATAATCCGGTGACGCGCCTCCGTCCTGATAAATCGGAAAGATACGCAGTCCGTTCCGGGCTAAAATTTTAATCTCCAGAATCGTCAGATTTTTAGGTTTGCTGCCCCCGACAGTTCCCGTCAGATACCTCCCCACAATATCATAAGTTTCTTTCAACTTCTGTGCTTTTGCATCGCTTAAGATCCTTTCAGAGCAGTCGCAGGCCGTCGCTGTACGGGACGTGTCTCCTTTGCTGCTCAGCAGAGAAGCCCAGGTAATTCTTCCAATCACTCCCGGGACTACTCCCGGATCCTGGGTCAGGCAGTAGAACTCCTGAAAACTCTTCACTGTATTTTCAAAAAAGCTGTCATATACACCTGATACATACCGGTTGTTATACATCAGCATCATACACATCTGGGCGATTCGTACATACTCTTCTTTTGTGCTTCCCAGAGCCAGTTCCGGAGCTTTGTTCAGAGTGTTATTTCCATAGATTCCGTCTACTCCGTTCATGGTCTTCCCGGCTTCTTCATACTGCAAAGCGATAATGACTGCTTTGGACATATTGCGGTCAGGAATACCATTGCAGGCGATCAGTCCAATGATTCCCGTCTTTCTGACATAATTCCTGTTCAGATATTGCTGGGCCTCCCGGACGTAGCTGATCCCCTGATTAACGAGTTTAAAGGCATCCGTGTTTAACAGCGCCTGAATAAAGACCGGCTGCATGTTCCCATCTTCGTCCTCAAATCCGGCATCCTCCTTGAAGGTCTTCGCAGCCGACTGCGCCGATGCTCCATAGATCCCGTCGATCCCGCCGCATTCATATCCTTTGCAGTAGAATCCGCACTGAATGATCTTGATCAAACTTGGATCCGATCCTGATCCAATCGTCGGGCAGCTGCTCAATGTCCCTTTTCCAAATGAACCGTCCACATCAAGTCCCAGCTCATACTGGAGTGCCCGCACAAACGCCTTGCATGTTCCGGTTCCTGTGATCCCGTCTTCTGCGATTTCTACATACCCTGACGTACCCGCATAGGTATCGTTATACCATCTCTGCGCCTGTAATACTTTTAAATCCATAACTTACCTCCATATTGTCTTAGTCTTACAGCGATCCGATTAAAGATGCGTTAGATGTAAAAGTCGATCCCTTGTCATATCCTAAATCGACAAACGCATTCGTACCTCTGATAATTTCTGTATAAACACCCGAGCCTTCCGCTGCTTCCATTCACTGATCCATGTAAATAATTCGTTGGGATAGATCGTTCCGATCTGCTTCGTCGCACCATTTGTCTCGTATACTGGCAGTTTGCTTCCAGTATGATTGATTTTCACAATGCCCATTTTCAAACCTCCTAGCATTTCTCGATATTGCAATATCACTTTATATAGAGAAAATAATTTTGGAATTGTAAATTCATAATTCAAGATTTCAGCATATTGAAAACATACTTGCACTATTTCCTTCTATATGTTACGTTATATATTAGTCGTTTGTCTAATTATTAACAACAGGAGTACCCCCCCTTGAAAACAAAATTTTTACTATCTTTTCTTTTATTATCTCAAATTCTGGCTGTCTCCGGCTGTGCGCGGCAGGAATCCCCGGACATCGCTGAGGGATCCGTTCCGGCAGCGGTATCCGTTGCCGAACCGGAAGGTCCTCCGGATACCGCCGAAGAAACCGAAAGCTGGATCAACCACTACTATAACCGCGGAATTTACTACATGGACGGCTATACTTACCGGCAGTTCCCGGACGGCCTTTACAGGCGGAAAAAGGGTTCTGAAAACTGGGAACTGCTCTGCGCCGTATCCATTCCATTCGGCAGAGGGCTGACCTCGTATGGCAGCCGACTTTATTTTACATGCTGCCAAAGCGACAGTGACTCCATGGAAAATCGGTGGAATAACTCCGTCTTTTATTATGACTGTGATACTTCCGAATACGGAGAACTGCTCTTTTCTGACGATCTGATCGGAAATCTGGAGGTCTGCGGCCAGCGGCTTTTCATCCAGACCGCCGAACCGGGAGGCGCCATTACATATCATTCATATGTTTTAAACGAAACAGGGAAAATGACAGAAGAACCGGCGCCGGAAATGACAGAGGACTCCGGACAGGAAGTCATCCCTTCCCCGTCCTGCGCGAAACTGCTGGACGGCAAAGTCCTCCTGCAGGAGCTAAAAGATGAGAAAGACAAGCGTTTCTTCCTGAGAGACGTCGATACCGGGGACGAGCAGTTTCTTTTTGACGCCTGGGACGTATTAGCCATCACAAAGAACGGAATCTATTATTTTGCCGACATGGGGACCACGCTGATGTACTATTCCTTCGCGGAAACTGCCGGTAAAGAGATCACTCTGTCCGGTCCCCTGACGGCGGCGGAGATCAGCACCGGCTTTTATGATGTCACGTGGAGTCCGGACGCTCTTTATCTCTACGGGCGTTTTCCTGACACGCTTCAGATCCTCGAAGTGGATCCTGACCGCCTGTCCGTCGAAGTCATCGCCGAATGGGACGAGTCTGAAGAAGGCGGCAGCAGTATGATTAACCAGGTGGACAACGAATACTTTTATCACGGGGATCAGGCGTTCCCTTTGACAAAATAACCGTAACCGTTCAGTCCTGAGCAGTTACAAATAACCCTAAATATTTTCCGGAGGTGACCCGTATGATCCATGAAATCACTGATCCCTGTTCCGTCCTTTCTCTGTACGACGGATGGGAAGAAACCATGATCTGGTCCTGTCTGCAGGGGATCATGGGGAAAATTTACGCCGACGGCCCGCGCCGTCCGGCTTCTGCCGCCGCTTTTATCGGGGATTTTGCATTTTTTGCAGGAGAACCCTGCGAAGAACTAGCCGCGTTCCGGCCACCCGGATATACCAAAGATTTTATCCTCATGGTTCCCGGCAGCAAGGCCTGGGAAGAGAGGATTCTCCTCGCCTGGGGAGCGAAAGCCCGCTCCGTCTCACGTTATGCGACCAGAAAGGAGCCGGATGTGTTTGATGAAAACCGTCTGATGCAGATCGCCGCTGCCCTGCCCGATGGCTGTCAGCTTTCCCCGATCGACGAGCATGCTTATCATCTGTGCCGTTCGGAGACCTGGTGCTCCGATCTGGTGTCACAGTTTCCTGATTATGACAGCTTCCGCCGCCTCGGCCTTGGCGTCGTGGTCCTGAAGGACGGCGCTGTCGTATCCGGCGCTTCCTCCTACACCAGGTACCGGAACGGGATCGAGATCGAGGTGGACACGAAGGAGGGGTTCCGCCGCAGGGGGCTGGCCGCCGCCTGCGCCGCGAAGCTGATCCTGGAATGCCGGAAAAGGGATCTGTACCCCAGCTGGGACGCCCACACCCGGACGTCCCTCGCTCTTGCCGAAAAGCTGGGATATCATTACAGTCATACCTATACCGCAGTTGAGATCCGGGGGTATTGATTTAAAATGCTTTTTTGTATAGTTCCAGCACGTCCGCCTTTGTGGTGCTTCTGGGATTGACCGATATATTTCCGCTCTTCATGGCGTCCTCCGCTATGGCGTCAAAATATTCCGCTTTCACGCCCGCATCCTTCAGGCAGGACGGAATGCCCAGTTCCATGTTCAGCGCCCGGAGTTCTTCCGTGAGCATATGGGAATAAAACATGGCTTCCGGCACCGGCGCTTTTGCCACACAGCGGTAGATGTCGTAGTATTTTCCCTGATCCGCCAGTTCGTTGTACTCCACGATGACCGGCAGCAGAATCGCGTTGGCGACCCCGTGGGCCACGTTGAAATACGCGCTGACCGGATGGCTCATGGCGTGCACATCCCCGAGCCGGGCATGGGAAAACGCGATGCCAGCGAACAGGGAGCCCATCATCATCGCCTCTGCCGCCGCCTCATTCCCGCGGTTCGCCGCGTAAGCGCGGAGATTTTTTCCGATCAGATGGAGGGCTTTCAGCGCAAACATATCGGAAAACGGAGACGCCGCCAGAGAAAGATACGCCTCCAGCGCATGCACCATGGCGTCCACGCCGCATGCCGCAGCCGTTCCCGCCGGGACGCTGGCGATCAGTTCCGGATCCAGGATAGCATAAGATGGCAGCAGATAATTGCTGGACACTGACAGCTTGTAATTGCGGCTGTGATCGGTGATGACGGAAAAGGAAGTCACCTCCGAACCGGTCCCCGCCGTGGTGGGGATGGCGATCATGGGAACGACGGGCCCGGGTACTTTCCCTCCGCCCTCGTATTCCGTGATCTTTCCTCCATAGGCAGCCAGGATGCCGGCCGCTTTCGCCACATCCAGCGGAGAGCCTCCGCCAAATGCCACGATGAAATCCGCTCCGCTGCTTTTATAGGCATCCACCGCTTTTTCCACAGTCTCTGTGCTGGGATTCCCTTCTGTCTCCGTGAACGCCGCGCTCCCGATCCCCGCCGCGCTCAGGGCGGCCTGGCATTTATCCACCATACCGATCCTGTTCAGATGCGGTCCGGATATGATCAGCGCCTTATTCTTCCCCAGCGCCTTTGCAGCCTCCGGAAGCTTCCCGAGGCTGCCTTTTCCAAAGATCACATGCTGCGGTATTGAAAAAGAAAATGTCTCCATCCTGCTCCACCGCCTTAACTCAGAGCCTCAACGGAAGCCTTGATGATCTCATACGCCTCGTCACAGTCTTTCTCATCGATGATCAGAGGCGGAACCATACGGATGATATGGTCTCCGATCGCCGTGAGCAGCAGATGTCTGTGCAGACATTCATGCTTCACATCCACGCTGTTTACGGTATCGTCAAATTCCACGCCGATGAGCAGTCCCTGGCCTCTGACTTCCTTCACGTGCGGCAGTGTTTTCAGTTTTTCCATGAAATACGCGCCCATCTTCGCCGCGTTGTCCGCCAGGTTTCTGTCCATCAGCTCATCAATTTCTGCCAGCGCTGCCGCGCAGCTGACCGGGTGTCCGCCGAAGGTGGTTCCATGAGAGCCTGCGGAAAATGCCCTGGACACTTCCTCCGTGGCGCAGATGGCTCCGATGGGCATGCCGCCGCCCAGCGCTTTCGCCATGGATACAATATCCGGCTTGATGCCGTAATTCATATAACTCATGACTTTACCGGTCCTGCACCATCCGGTCTGCACCTCGTCCAGCAGGAGCAGCATCCCGTTCTCGTCGCAGAATTCGCGAAGTCCCTGCATGAACTCCTGCGTCGCCGGATGTACGCCGCCTTCGCCCTGCACCGGTTCCACCATGATCGCGATGGTATTTTCCGTACAGGCGTCTTTGAAAGCCTTCAGATCATTGTACGGCGCATAGGAAAATCCGTAAGTCATGGGGCCGAAACCGACCTGGCACCCGTTTCCCGGCTGCCCCGTGGCTGACATGGAACCAAAGGTTCTTCCATGAAAGCCCATCTTGGCAGTCACGATATGGTAGCGGTTGGGGCCGTATTTTTCGATTCCGTATTTTCTCGCCATCTTGATCATGGCCTCGTTTGCCTCCGTACCGGTATTCTGGAAATAGATTTTATCCATGCCGATGGTGGTGCAGACCTTTTCCGCCAGAAGCGCCTGCGGGATGGTATACGGATAGTTGAACGTATGCATCAGGGTCTTCGCCTGATTCACGACAGCCTCCACGACTTTCTCGTTGCAGCTGCCCGCCGAATTGACGGCGATGCCCGCATAAAAATCGAGATATTTTTCTCCTTTTTCATCATAGATATACTGATCCTTGGCTGTCTCCGCCAGGAAATCAAACCTTTCATAGGTCTCGATCATATATTTGTTTACTTTGTCTTTAATATCCTGTGCGGTCAGTCCCGTATCTGCCAGTTTCATAACGTTCCTCCCTGTTCTGTTTATTTCTCCAGTTTTGAATGATCCGCCGGCCTGATCATATCCGGCGTGATGAGTCCCTTGATAATCAGATACTGCTCAATAGTTCTCACGCAGTTATAGACTCCCACCTTTTCACTGTTCAGAGTCATATCGTAATTTACCGGATTCGTCCAGTAATTTCCATGAGTGTAATGCTCATAATACTGCGCGCGGTACTTGTCGGTCTTGGAAATCGTCGCATGTGCGACCTCCTCCGTCACGCCCATGCGGTTCATCGTCCGCTCTACGCAGAACGCCCTGGGCGCTTCTATGTAAATGCTGACCACATTGGGACGGCCTCTGAGCACATAATCGGCGCATTTTCCTACGATGACGCAGGACTCCGTGTCGGCCAGATCTTTGATGATCGTGCTCTGATACTCAAACAGCTTGTCGTCCGACACAAATTTTTCATTCCGGGCAATATAGTTTCTCGCTCTGGGAAGTCCGCGCATAAAACTGGCAAAACCGCCGTTGTCCCGGATCTTTTCATTGACTTCCTTAAACAGATTCTCATTTAACCCGCTCATCTGGCTGGCCAGCGTCAGGATGCGGTTTTCATAACAGTGGATTCCCAGTTCCTTGGCCAGGCACGACGCGATCTCCTTCCCGCCGGAACCAAATCCTCTTGCGAATGTAACAACAAAATTATCCATATATCACATGCCTCCTGTCTCTCTACCCGGCCAGGTATCTGCTGAGAAATTCTCTGGTCCGGGGATTTTTCGGATTGGTGAACAGCTGGGAAGGCGGCGCGTCCTCCGCTACATATCCTCCGTCCATGAAGATCGTACGGGTGGATACGTCTCTCGCGAACGCCATCTCATGGGTCACGATCACCATGGTCAGCCCGGTCGTGGCAAGCTGCTTCATCACGTTCAGCACCTCGCCCACCATCTCCGGATCCAGGGCGGAAGTAGGCTCGTCAAACAGAAGCACTTCCGGATTCATGCAGAGAGACCTGGCGATGGCCACCCTCTGCTTCTGTCCGCCCGACAGCTGAGACGGCTTTGCATGAATATACGGAGCCATGCCGACCGCCTTCAGGTGGGTGATCGCCCGGTCAAACGCCTCCTCTTTCGGCAGATGCAGCACTTTTCTGGTACAGAGCATGCAGTTTTCCAGAACCGTCATGTTGTTAAACAAATTAAACGACTGGAACACCATACCCACTTTGGACCGGTATTCATTGATTTCCCTCTGCACGTCGCGGACCTCTTTCCCGTAAAACATGACCTTTCCGGACGTCTGGCGCTCCAGGCGGTTGATGCACCGGAGCAGCGTGGACTTTCCGGAACCGGAAGAACCGACGATGCAGATAATCTCTCCCACGTGAACATTCATATCTATTTTTCTGAGTACTTCGTGATCCCCGAAGGATTTGCTCAGATCCTGAACAGAAATAATCGTCTCGCTCATATCAATTCTCCTTAATCATTATCCATATATTCGACCGCCAGCGCATAGTCGCTCTTTCCTTCCATCCTCTTCTCCAGGAAATTGAAGACTTTATTGAACGCAAAGCACAGTACAAAATAGATCACCGCGATAACCAGGTAAGACTCAAAATATTTATAGTAATTGCCGCCCACGGTTTTGGCCGCCATGAAAAGCTCCTGTACGGCGATGACATTCAATACAGAGGTCATTTTCAGGTTGGTCAGGAAAGTGTTGGCCATCTCCGGGATGATATTTTTAAACGCCTGGGGCAGTACGATATACACCATGGTCTTCATGGGAGACATACCCATGGCCCACGCGCCTTCTCTCTGCCCCAGATCGATGGAGCCGATACCGGCCCTGACGGTCTCTGCCATATAAGCCCCGGTATTTAATACCGTAACCAGAACGCCCGCGCTTACGGGAGTGATCTCGATATTGGCCTGCCTGATACCAAAATAGATAATCATCGCCTGCACGATCATAGGGGTATCCCGAAATATCTCCACATACACGGATGCGATGAATTTTATCAGCCTGAGCAGTGCTTTCCTGACTGCATGATCGCCCTGACTGATCTTCGCATCCTGAATAATCCCTATCACATAACCCAGAACGAATCCCAGAAGAGTTCCCAGCACTGCGATGAACAGGGTGAGTTTGGTCCCTTCCCAAAACATACTGGAATATTTATTGGCCAGAAAAATCATCCACTCAATGGAATTTTCCGGATTTTCAATCGAAAATATATTTAACATGCTGTTACCTCTCTTTATCCTTTTTACCGGCTCATATGGTCAGCCACCAGGACTCATCCGGGCAATGCCACGTGTCTAGTTCGCCGCCGGCTGCTGCGTGATCACTTCGCTCATGAGTTCATCCATCTGCTCCTTGTCGTTCCAGCCGATGGAATCCATCGCTTCCTGAATCTTGTCGCGAAGCTCTGTATCGTCTTTTCTGGTAGCAATGCAGACATTCACCATCTCATCATCATCAGTAAACGTATCGTTTTCGTCAAGGGTAATGACTACCAGATCGTCGTTGGTCAGCGCCGCCGACTGAGCCGTCGGCAGATCCACGATGCACACATCTGCCGTTTCATTGGAGATCGCCATAAAACACTCTGAAGTCGTCTCATAATTTGCTCCGGTCTCGGCGCCTTCTATCTGATCCAGAAGCGGTACCCAGCCGGTACCCAGCTGTGTTGTCACCTTGCACCCTGTCCCTGCCAGATCGGAAAGTCCGGTCACGTTCTCATAAGCTCCGCCCTTCTTTACCACGATACAGTTGTCTCTGTAATAATACGGTTCTGTGAACGCGTAGGACATCTCTCTTTCCGCAGTGCGCCCCATACCGGCGATGATACAGTCATAATCTCCGGCATCCATGGAAATTCCGATGGAAGACCATTCTACCTTGTGGATCTCCAGCTCCATGCCCATCTCTTCTGCCAGCATCTGCGCCACCGCCACATCGTAGCCGTAAGCATAATAGTCAGAACCATAAATAGGCTCCGCGGTGCTTCCATCCGGAGTGGTATCCGTATCCTGCGTCCAGTTAAACGGAGCATAGGCACATTCCATGCCGACTCTCAGTACATTGCTTTCCTCTGCGGAGCCTGTGCTCTCCGCGGTTTCCGTTCCCGCGGAACTCGCGGAACTGGAACCGGAGCCGCATCCGCTCAGCATGGATACCGCCATCATACCCGTCATCATCACTGTCAAAAATCTTCTTTTTTTCATAACATTCCTCCTCCGCTGCCGTGCAGCTTCATAAAAAGATTTCAACAAAAAAGGCGCCAGGGAAATATTTCCCCAGCGCCTTTGCTGATATGAGCATTTTAATCAAACATAACTGTTTTTTCAATATGCAAAACGCACAGTCATAGTTGTCATTCTGCACAGTAACTATGAGAACATCAGCCTTTTTATCAATATGCAGTTAATCAGATTCAGATATTCCATGTAATCGTCCAGTTCCATTCCCAGCAACTCTTCAATCTTGTTGATGCGGTACTGCAGGGAGTTCCGGTGGATAAACAGCGCCTCCGCCGTCTTCCCCACGCTGAACCCGTTCATGTAATAGGCGAGCAGCGTATCCTGCAGAAAGGTGCCGTTGGCATGGTCATATTCCTCCAGCGTCCTCAGCTTTTCATTGCAGTAATCCAGGATCTCCGCCTGGTTTCCGCTGTTGAACATATATTTGTAAATACCCATGGAACTGGCGCTCAGCACTTTTTTATTCTTGGGATTGGGCAGGATATCCTTCTTGGCGATCAGGTTTTTGGCCTCCTGATAGCTCTGTCCGAAGTCCCGGGGATCCTTATACGCCGCCCCCAGGATACAGGTGCTCCGGATCAGCCCTTTGAACTGAGGCTTGTCGTCCAGCCTGCGCAGGATCTGCTCCAGTTCATGCTCGATCTCCTTATTTTCCCGCGCTTCAAACAGCAGTACAAATTTATTCAGGAATCGCATGAACATGGAGCTTCCCTTCATGTTGTTCACTTCCCGGTTCAGGCAGTCCGCATAATATTCATACGTATGTTCATCCTGTTCCAGGTTGACGCCGTATTTCCGGTCGATCACAATCACGCCTACCCGGTACGGTCTGGAAAAGTCCAGCCCGAACTGGCCGGAGATTTTCTCCACGTATTTGTCATTGATCTCATAGCCAAACAACAGATTGTAGAGATAATCTCCCGTTTTCTTATTCTCCACCCCGGTCTGCACGATCAGGCTGCCGATGCTCTGGGCAATGTCCACGAAAGAAGCTCCCTCCCAGCGGATGTAAAACAGGGGAAGTTCCAGCTCGTTTGCCCGGTCGATCATGCTCTGGGGCACCTCCTCCCTGTCGTCCACCGTGGAAACAGCCAGGCCGGAGATGCCCAGTTCGTTCAGTTCTTCCATGCTGCGCGCGGCTTCTTCGTAGTCAAATCTGACATAATCCACCACGATCAGCGCGAAATTTCCCCGGTTCATGTGGTCCGCATAGGGCCTGGTCTGTACCATATACGTCCAGGACACCATGCGGTGAAGCCCCTTTTTCCCGGCAATCAGCTGCATGCCGTCCAGTTTCAGATTTAAAATGTCCTCGCAAGTAACCATATCTTATTCCTTACTATCGCTTCTCCGGGCCGGGGCGGCGTATACGTTTCTCAACGGACCGATCCCTCGCCGCCCATGAGCGCGGTCAGTTCCTCGATGCGCTCCACCGGAAACGGAGGTTCGCATAAAGGTTTCATCGCGATCGACATGAGTTTCATCGGGTTATCGTCCGCAGCCACCCGGTTTGACGACAGTTTGCCGCAGATCCGGCACCTGTGAATGATCACCCATTCTCTGTTTTTCCTTACCCACACAGCCACCGGATCCATGATTCCGCCGCAGTCCGCTTCTCTGTCTCCGGGCTCGTTGTCCAGATGCTGGCTGGCCAGACAGTTCGGACAATGGTTCCTGTGTCCGGAGCCTGCTCCCTCCGGGACCACCAGCCGCCCGCACACCTTGCATGTGAAGGTGTCCGTACAGGCATGGTTTTTATAATAATGTTTTTCGTATTTTTTTCGTTTATTTTCTCGATTCACTGTTTTTCCTCCTGAAAGTATTTGTTATATCCAAATCCTCCGGGAGGTTTGCCGGGTTATTGCACGCAAGCCTCCCGGCCTGGTACAATCGTACATCCGTTGTTCTTCAAACAGCATACCCCTTCCTGTCTTTCATTTTCGCACGTGCAGGATGAGTATATCAGAGAAACCGTGCCGCTGCAACACCGAGTTCATACATTTCACGAGCTGTGAGTGTTTACACAGGCGTTCTTACTTCTATCAGATTTCCGTCCGGATCATAGAAGCGGATCATCTTCTGTCCCCAGCTGTACGTCGTCAGCCGGTTGACATACCGGATGGAAGGATACAGCTGTTCCAGTCTCCCGGCAAACGCCTCTATGTCACGTTCTTCAAAATACAGCTCGCAGGCATTGCTCTCCGGAACCACGTCCTTTCCGAGACCTTCTCTCCAGATCTTCTCATCCTGGAGCACAAGCCCTTCCGTCAGGATCATATTGCCCTCGTTGTCCAAAAGCACATCAAGCCCGAACAGTTCATGATAAAACTGCCTTGCCTTTTCGATATCTTTTACGACAATCAATATATTCTTTAATTTCATCCCGCATTCCCCCTCATCATACACCACTGTATTTTTTCTGAAGCATGGATAAATAAGACGTGCGCGTGGTATCGGACAGCCGGTATCCCAGATGTCCCAGGATATCTTCTATCCTGCCGACCGCCGCGTCCCGCTCCTCTTCCCTCTCCACCAGAATCTCAAGCTCCAGGAAATCTCCCAGACCATCCACCCGGTCCAGGCACGCCGTCACCTGATCCATACACAGCATCCGCCGGTCTTTCCGCACCTCCGGTGTGACCGGAACGTATCCAATCGCCCGCAGGATCTCACGGCAGACGGCTCCGTCTTCCACGCCCGTCTCCAGTTCCTGGCGGGCCGCCGTCTGCCGGTCCAGCTTTTTCCCTTTAAAATTAATCTGAGCGCTGCTCTTTCCGGTTCCCGGATCCTTCGTGACCCGCACCCGGAGCGCCTGGCCGTTTGCCCGTATGGAGCCTTCCGGATTGTCAAAATAGGTGTCGTGCTCCTGGAGAAAACCGTTCTCCCGGAAACCCAGATTCAGGAGTTTTGCTTTGAGATTGTCCGCTTCCGGGATGGGAAGCTTTATTTCGACTTCGATCATTGGTGTGCCTTTCCGGGGCTTTGTTACCTGCCCCTATGCTTCTCTTTCCTTTTCTGCTGTTTCAGTTCAAACTTACGCTCTTTCTCTGCTTCCCGCCTTTCCCGGTTCGCATTCTTCCGCTCCGTTTTCCACTGCTCCTGCTGTAATTTCAAAGCCTGCTGCGATTTTGTACCTATTCCAGTGCTCTCTACCTGTTTTCGCGCTTCCCTCTGCACCCGTTTGGGATTGCGCCCCGCCTCTCTTACATCAGTTGCCACAGCCGGACTGAATCGCAGCCGACCGTATTTTTTCAGAACAAAGTCATATATCTCATAATCTTTCGGTTCCGCACCAAATGTGACCTTGCATGCGGATAACCCGCCCTCCGATATGCGTTCAAAAACACCTACCCAGAATGGTTCCTCAAAAAATACTGTCAATCTGCCCGATACTTTGTCCATGACAATTCCTCCTTAAA
>ERZ1643249.217-NODE-217-length-73283-cov-20.924660_pt1 | contig 73283 bp, 66 predicted proteins | sample MGYA00579263_ERZ1643249 | MGnify/ENA primary metagenome ERZ1643249 (study PRJEB29033, sample SAMEA4952264) | chicken gut metagenome | biome: Broiler Chicken; feature: Gastrointestinal Tract; material: Caecum | place: Ireland | collected 2018 | study: Broiler...
ATATACCATGAATTATTTGATGAGGCACTTGAAAGGTATAATGTAAAGCAGACAAGGAAAGATCGAAAATCATTATGAAAAAATCCGTTCTGGAAAGCAGGAAAAACCATTTCATGAGATAATCCTTCAGATTGGAAATAAAAATGATATGGGAGCGGAAACGCCTGATGGACAGATTGCAGCAAGAATATTGGATGAATATATGAAAGGTTTTCAGGAACGGAATCCTGCCTTGCGTGTGTTTTCCGCTCATCTCCATATGGATGAGGCAACACCGCACCTGCATATAGATTTTATATTTATCATTATCTGCCGAAAGGTGTACTGGAAGAACTTCAGAGTAAAACGCCAAAGAGTAAGTCTGGTAATAGAACAAATAGATTTCATCAACATTTAACAGAGGAAACAGGGCTTCCAAATTTAGATAGACAGTTACAGCAGACTATTGCATTGATGAAAGCATCAGATACATGGGAAGAGTTTGATCACCTATTTAAGAAAGCGATGGGAGAGCCCGTACAATTAGAACTAGATTTAGATCAATCAGAAAATTAGTTATCTTTATTTAAATTTTATAAAGCATAAACAAAATATTGGAAAGAAGAGAAGGAGGGATTTGATGAGAAGAACTCGAAGCGATTGTACAGTATGGGCGTTTGAAAAAAAGCATGGTTTACCACCAGGGACCATTAGAAATAAAAATGGTAGGGATACGCGCAGCGACAAGAAAATAGGAACAACTTAGAAAGGAAGGAAATAAAAAAATTGGAATAGAACGGAAATAAAGACATAAAATTATAATAGAAGGTCCTATTGACTTTCTTCTTTGTGCTTGCTAGAATATAAGTATAAAGAAAGTTTACCACTGACCGATATGTGGTATATAAATGGTCGGGTTGAAAGTTTACCGCTGACCAATATGCGGTATATAAGTGGTTGGGTCGAAAGTATAGTCCTTCGCCGCAAGGCGAGGGACTTTTTCCATAATGAGGACAAGTAAATGAAGAAAACAGGATTTTATATTATCAAAGATAAATTTTTTGAAGATATGCCAGATCCGTATCTTAAAGGAAATAAGGCGGGAAACAGACCGCATTATTACTGCTTTGAGGATACAAGTATAGGAATATACTGGATGATACCATTGTCCAGTCGTATTGACAAATACAGACGAATTATGGAGAAGAAGGAAAAAGCAGGGAAACCTTGTGATATTCTCCATATCGTTAAACTGGACGATAGCCGGGAAAGTGCGTTTCTGATACAGGATATGTTTCCGATAACAGAAGAATACATAGAACGGGAATATACAATTGCTGGAAATCATTTGATGTTGACCAGTGAGCATACTGCCAGAGAGATTGAGCGAAAAGCGAGAAAAGTTGTGGGAATGTTGAAACGTGGTATTAAATTTACTCCAACGCAGCCAGATGTTATGGCGATATTGAAGAAGCTGAAGGAGCACAGATAAGTGGTTCAGACTGGCTCTATTTTGGCTCTAATTGTTTCCTGCGTAGTTATTTTCGGAATAATAGCGGAAGGCTTTCACGATATATTCGCTGCTTCCTGCACCATGTTTTGTGTCAAATACTTTGCTAAGATAATCATTAGAATAAGTGTCAATCATCATTCGGCAGTAATTTTCCGCACTTCCAACCAGCAGTTTTGAGGTAGTGGTTGGTATGCTGGATATGATTTCCTCTACAATGCTTTGAACCGGTTCCGAAGCTACATCTTCTCCTTTATGAGAAGCCAGCTTAAGAAATTTATCTTTTTTCAGCATTTCTTCTGGTACTTGTGAATACCATTCATCCATAATTTCAGAGAAATGCTCCAGATTATGCTTCATTTCTTCGGTATATTTTTCAATACTGCCAAACTGCTGGATGGCGAGTTTTGCCACATGGTTTTCATCATCTTTGATTTTCTGGATGAACATATCAAAATTTTCAATGTTTCCCCAGTGCTGAATGACAGTTTCTGTCTGATTGGATTTGAAATCTTCCAAAGCGTTGATGTAATCAGATAGGTCAAATTCTTTAAAGCTCATACATTGTTCTCCTTTCTCCAGATGTTCCAGAAGTTGTATAAGCCGGTCAAGGCGATCTCGTTTCAACAGTAATAGCTCTTTTTGCTTTTTGAAAGCAGAGACCCTGTCAAAATATGGTTTTTCTAAAATCTGCTTTATTTCTTTTAGTGGAAATTCCAACTCCTTAAAAAATAAGATTTGTTGTAAGGTCTGCAATGCGTCATCATCATACATTCGATAACCGGATGTAGTGAGCTTGCTTGGTTTTAGCAGATCGATTTCATCATAGTATTGAAGGGTTCGTATGCTGACGCCAGTCAACTTGGCAACCTGACTTATACTTTTCATTGAAACAGCTCCTTTCGTTTCAGGGAAGAACAGGGGGGACCGGTCAAATCTGTTATATTTCCCTTAAGAAAAGAATACCGTATCACGCAACGTAGGAGTCAAGAGAATTTGACGATTATTTTTTTGGATAGACGTTGATGGTAATACCAGAGATACTTTTTTGAAAACAATATTTGCATCAAGTAAGTGCTGGCTGATCTGTTTACAGGTTGGGTTCATCGGTGCTGCTTCTTACCGGAACATTTCTTCTCTTGAAAATGAGTCTTTGGGGTCAAGCAGATTTGGCGGCTACATTTTTGTTTTTGACCGTGCGATTAAGGTGATTTGAGTTTACAGTGTTCATGGCGGAGTGTATAATTTGAGATAAACGAATGAGAATTTCCGGAGGTAATCAATGATAAAACGAATTAACTACTCGGTGCAGTTCTAAAAAGCTGGCAGCAGGCTGTATCGAGGTTCATATTTTGCTGATGTTGTCAGGAACTGCGCCTATCAAGAAACTTAACCATTTTAATGAAAGGAAAGCAGTTTTATGAATAAAGAAGCATATTTGAGGAACATTTGGAAACAGGAAGAAGAGGCCGCACACATTCATGGCTGGGATTTTTCACACATCCATGGCAGATACGAAGAAGAAAATGATCTGCCATGGGATTATGAAGAGATTGTAAGGCAGTATCTGCATAGAGACCTGGACCTTCTGGATTATGATACTGGCGGCGGCGAATTTTTGCTGTCTTTGGATCACCCATATAGCAGAACCGCCGCAACAGAAGGTTATCCGCCCAATGTTAAACTGTGCAGAGAAAAGTTATTGCCATTGGGAATCCATTTCAGGGAATGCCATAATCCGTCAAAAGTTCCATTTGAAGATGGATCCTTTGATCTGATCATCAATAGGCATGGCGATTTTGATGCAAAAGAATTGTTTCGGTTATTACGTCAAAATGGGCTGTTCATTACAGAGCAGGTAGGCGGAGAGAACGATAGGGACTTGGTGGAAATGGTATTGCCTAAAACAGAAAAACCATTTCCCCATTTGAATCTGACAGAACAGAGAAAATATTTTGAAGATGCCGGATTTGAAATTGTCCGGGCAGAAGAAGCATACCGCCCCATAAAATTTTATGATGTAGGAGCCTTTGTCTGGTTTGCGCATATCATAGAATGGGAATTTCCTGATTTTTCTGTAGATCAGTGTTTTGAACAACTTCTAAATATGCAGAAGATGATCGATAAAGATGGCAGGATCGAGGGAACCATTCATCGGTATCTGATCGTTGCGAAAAAATAAATTTAGAATCAAAGGAAAAACCATGGAAATATCAAAAAGAGACTGGAAGCTTTACAGAGAAAAATTATCTGCCCGGCAGGAGAATTATATGGATCATCTGATAAATTCTGGAAGCTTGACAAACAGATCAAGGCTGACAGGCGCCATCCGGGAGTAATTCTGAATGTGAGTAAATCTGAAGCTATATATGGTATGGTCAGCCTCATCAGACTTAAAGTGATTACTTATGATGACCTGGCCGACTTCAGTGAGGACTTGCAGCAGGCAGTAAAACTGATCCTAGGCAGATAGCGGAAATAGAGAAAGCTGAAAGAGGTATTTCAGGATTTAAATCATTTTATCCTTGGATGAGTGTATACAATGGGATGGACAGGAAAGTATATCAGTCCAAAACAGACTTTATAGAAATTTTTCAGGATACAGCAAAAGGAGACAAAGAATGCAGGACGAAAAGCTACAGGGAAATGAAAAGATTGAAGCAGCTATTGAAGGCCTTAAAAAGGAGCCTACCCAGGAGATGCTTGCCCATACTCTGACAGTGATCCGCCGCCGGATGAAAGAGGAGGGGGAACTGATTGTTGCTGTGGAGCCTGGGGCGGGAGATTCCCAGCTCAGGGTCCATGGGATCCGGCTGGATGACGGCAGCTGCTGGTGGATGGCATTTACCAGCTTTGAAGAGGAGATGAAAGGGGCGGATAAGGTGATGTCTGCCTTTATGGGGAATATGAGACAGCTGTTTGAAGCAGTCTTAAAAACAGAAGAGGCGAAGGGGATCATCGTGAATCCCTGGAACCGGACGATCATGCTGGACAAAAATCTGATCCGTATTATCCTGGGCATGACGGCATAAAGGAATAACTACTGATGGGAAAGAGAACTGTCATTAAACAGAGGGCGGTTCTCTTTTTTGTGCGATACGCCCGGCAAGCGGCTGCCGTGCTTGCACGAGCAGACATTTGCCGGGCAAGTACAGCGAGCAGCAAAGCAGCGAGCTGTGCGTTATCGCAGTAATCGTGAGGCGGAGCCGAAACGATTAGATACGCCCGGCAAGCGGCCGCTGTACTTGCACGAGCAGGTCTTTGCGCCGCCACGAAAAACCTTTCATTCGCTGTAAGTGTTATCTTTTCTCCTCTTATGTTATCATCAGATCAGAACAAGGGAGGTGCTGATCATGAAGACGATTCTTGAGATTGAGAATTTAAGAAAATATTATGGTAAGCAGGGCAGTCAGACAAAAGCCCTGGACGGAATTACACTTCAGGTTATGGAAGGAGAATTTCTTGGCATTATGGGGAGCAGCGGTTCTGGAAAATCAACGCTGCTGAACTGTATTGCCACGGTGATACAGCCGGACAGCGGCAGGATCAGGATGAAGGGAAAGGAGATCCAGTCTCTGAAAGGAAAGAAACTGGCGCAATACAGGGGAAGGGAGATCGGCTATCTGTTTCAGAATTTTGAGCTGATCGACAATCTGACCGGAAGGGAAAATATCATGCTTCCTATGTCCCTGCATAATATATCGGATCAGGAGAGCAGGGAGAGGATAGAGAAACTGGCGTCTTATTTTGAGATTACAGAGGTCCTTGAGAAATTTCCTGCCCAGATGTCCGGGGGACAGAAGCAGCGGATCGCCGCCGCCAGAGCTTTGATCATGAATCCGGGGATCATCCTTGCAGATGAGCCTACCGGGGCCCTTGATTCCAGAAATGGGAAAATACTCATGAAAAAGCTGGCAGGATTAAATCAGGATGAGAATGCAACGATCCTCATGGTGACTCACGATACCAATGCGGCCAGTTACTGTAAAAGAATTCTTTTTATCCAGGACGGGGAGATCTTCCATGAACTCCGCCGGGATGTTCCGGAAGAAACCCAGCAGGATTTTTATAAGAGGATTCTGAAGGTAATGGCACAATTAGGAGGGGGTAGTGCAAATGTTCTTTGAGCTGATCAGACGCAACGGCAGAAGAAGCAGGAAAGAGAACGGGCTGTTTTTTGCCATGCTGCTGATTGCGATCATAGCCTTTTACATTATACTGTCATTGTCCAGACAGGATATTATGCTTTTTCTCAGGGAGATGGAAAGCGATGCGGTGAATCGTCTCCTCAGCCTGATCCCTGTATTTTATGTGATGACTCTGGTGATCCTGTTTTTCCTGATCTATTTTGCCAGCAAGTACCAGCTGGAGAGACGGAGACATGAATTTGGAATGTATCTGATGATGGGAATGACGCGGAACAGACTGTTCTTACTCCTTCTGGCGGAAGATGTGGGCAGCAGTCTTGTGGCTCTTCTCATCGGACTTCCTGCAGGAGTGCTGCTGTCTGAAGTGATCAGTCTGGTGACTGCACGTCTGGCGGGGCTGGGGATCATCGGACATCAGTTTACACTGTCTCTTCAGGCGGTCTTGCTGACAGCAGCAGGTTTTTTCGCTATTAAATTTGCCGCCTTCCTGATACTGAGCGCAAAGATCAGCCGGCAGGAAATAGGCTCCCTTCTGGCAGAGAGGCCGGAGGAAATCCCTGTACAGCTTTCGCCTGGCGCCTATGGCCTGGCGTTTTTTGGAGGTCTGTTCTGCCTTGGCACAGCGTATTATCTGGCGATCCGGGGGACGGCATGGAGAGAGATTCCTGTGATGGGGCTTACCCTTCTTCTTGGAATTTCGGGAACCTTTCTTGTTTTTTACGGACTTCGATTTGTGTTTGATCTGATCATCAGGTCAAAAAGGGGAGACAGGCGTCTTTATGTTTTTAACATGCGCCAGCTCCAGGAAAATGTGATCCGCCGGTCCGGCGCAATGGCTGTCAGCTCCCTGCTGATCCTGGGGGCGCTCTGCTGTTTCGGAGCAGGAGCCTCTATGGCTGCCTATTATGGACAGTCAGAGGAACATGTGTTGGATTATACGTTTATGCCGGAAGAAGCAGAGGTTCAGGAAGAAAATCCGGAGCAGGAAGCCAGGGAAGTTTTTGATACGCTGAATGACAAGGGGCTCTCCGGAGAGTTTTCACAACTGTTTGAGATGAAGATCGGATATATCCGTACTACAGAGGAGTACGAAAATGTTTTTACAATGGATGAGATCATGGACCGTGTCAGGAGTCTTCCTGACTCAGAGGATAAAGATGTGCTTCTGAATAATCTGGAATATGCAGATTATCCTCATCTGATCGCCCTGTCCAGCTACAATCAGCTTCTTTCCGCAGCAGGGCTTCCCCGGCTGGAACTGGGGGAAAAGGAAGGGGCGGTATATATGGATCCTGAGTTTGTTACAGACGGCCGTATAAAGATCATGGATGAGATTCTTGCCGAAAGACCAAAAACAGAGCTGGACGGAGATCCTATCTGGCTGACCGGGGATGTTCAGACCACAGCGGTGGTGACGGACCGGTCGATCACCTTGTCCTTTGCTCTGATCCTTCCGGACGAAACTTTTGCTCATTATACCCGGAACCAGTACGATGTCTATATAAATGGAATCCTGAAAAGCAGTGATTCAGGAAGTGTCAGCCTTTTGGAAAGGATTTCTGAAATGAACCACAGACTTGATGATACGGGCCTGAACTATGAGAGCTATCTCCAGAATATGGGACGCCAGCTTTTCTATATAGCCGCGGCAAGCTACCTCACCATCTATCTGGCTATTATTTTCATCATTGTGGCCAATACAGTGATCGGGGTCCAGTTCCTGATGAACCAGCAGAAAGCCAACCGGCGGTATAAAACCTTGATCCGGCTTGGGGCGGTGTATGAAACTCTGCGCGGATCTGCAGATAAACAGATTAACTGGTATTTCGGCATCCCGGTTCTCGCAGCGGCGGTCAGCAGCCTGTTTGGAGTAAGAGCATTGTTTTCCGGTCTGCTTTCCTCCAGGACCCAGGGGTCAGTAAAAGAACTGATGGTAATATCGGCGGCTATGATTCTGGTGCTCTGTGTGGTAGAATATATCTATATGACCGCTGTGAAGCGTTCCAGCAGCCGGTACCTGCTGACGCTTATGGAGCCGGAGAGAGAAGAGTAGGCGGCACAGTCTCTGAGGCACGGCAGGAATTTTGAAAGCAGGAGACCGGGAGGTGGATATAAGGAATGAAGAAAATCGCAGTTGTGGAGGATGAGCCTTTGATGCGTGAGGAACTGGCTTTAATGCTCAGGAAAGCAGGATATGAAGTAGAAGAGATCCGGGAATTTGACAGAGTTGCGGATCAGCTTGAAATCCTCTCTCCGGATCTGGCGGTATTGGATCTGAATCTCCCGGGTGTCAGCGGATTCCAGATCTGCAGGGAGATAAAGGGCAGAAGTTCTTTTCCGGTTCTGGTGCTGACCTCCCGGGATCAGATGAAGGATGAACTTCATGCTCTTGAGCTGGGCGCAGATGAATATCTGACAAAGCCCTGCCGCAGAGAACGGCTTCTTGCCCGGGTGTCAAATGTTCTGAAACGCTATGAAGGAAGGTCCAATCTTCTGGAAGGCCCTGGTTTTCTGCTGGACCGGCAGACTTATACGGTATATGTTCATAATCACTCCGCAGTTCTTCCAAAGAATCAGGGGAAACTGCTGGAGACTTTTCTCTCCCAGGGAGACCGGACGGTGACGAAAGAAGCGCTGTGCCTGGCAGTATGGGGAACTACAGAGTTTATTGATGAAAACGCTCTGCAGGTGAATCTTACCAGGCTTAAGAAGACAATGGCGGGATTGGGTATGACTCAGAAGATCATTCCGGTCCGCGGTATCGGGTATCGTCTGGATGAGGGGACAGAAGAAAATCAGAAACTTTGAAGGGGGATATAATGGAAAAAACAATAAGGAACATAAAACGGAGGGTATTCTGCTTAAGCAGATACCTTCCGTGGCTTTTTCTTCTTCTGGGGGTTGACGCTATGGCGGCACTTTTGCTCTGGATTTCTGAAGCAGAGGCTTTTGAGGTGCTGCTTCCGATGATCCTCCTTGGAACAGTCTTGCTGTTTACGGGAACGGCTGTTGTGCTGGGAAACAGGGAGCTTAGGAGAGAAGAGGCTTTCCAGGCTTTTTTAGATGATCCGGATCTTATAAAGGAAGAAGATCTGCTCAGAATAGTCAGTAAGCCTGAGAGGGAGTCGGTCCGCCTGCTTGGAACTGTACTCAGGGAAAAGGATCTGGCATGCAGAAGGGCAAAAGCTGATGCTGAAGACTATGAAGAATACGTGGAGGCCTGGGCTCATGAGACAAAGACTCCTTTGTCTCTTCTCACGATGGTGCTGGATAACCAGAGAGAGGAAATCCCGGCTCCTGTTGCTTTTAAGCTGGAATATATCCGCAGCCGGCTTCAGGAGCATATCAGCCAGATCCTCTATTATGCCCGTCTCAAAAGCGGCAGAAAGGACTATTTTTTTGAGTATGCAGATCTGAAGGAATGCATTGAAGAAGTCCTGGAAGATTATGATCTGCTTCTGACAGAGAAGAATTTCCAGGTCAGTCTCCAGGTACCTTCTATATTGGTATTTACTGACAGGAGAGGGGTCCGGTTTTTGATCGGACAGATTGTGAGCAATGCAGTGAAATACTGTCGGGATCTGTCTGAAGCCTCAGAAAATCCTGGGAAGAGGACCGGCAAAAAACAGCCAAAGCTTAAGATCACTCTGGAATCCGGGGAAACAAAAGACATTCTGTATATACGGGATAATGGCATCGGAGTGAAAGGATGCGATATGCCGTACATCTTTGAAAAAGGCTTTACCGGGGATTCCACAGATCCGGAAAAGAAAGCTACAGGAATGGGTCTGTATCTGTCTAAGAAGATGGCAAATGATCTGAACCTTGGGCTAGAAGCCTGGTCTGAGCGGGGAAAGGGATTTGAGATGAAGATCAGCTTTCCCAGAGTAGAATCTGTATCCTCATTTAACTAATAACATGTCTGAATTGATATCTGCGGGAAGAATAAGGAGGAAATATTTTTGGAAAGAATTAGGCGGCGGTTCCCCATACCGGGACAGAGAATTCTGCGTTCTGCCTGTGCGGTTGGGTTATGTTTTGGGATTTATTTTTTAAGAGGACAGAAAGGAATTCCATTTTATTCTGCCCTTGCGGTACTGCAGTGTATGCAGCCATACCATGAGAATACGTTAGCAGTGGCAAAGAGACGTACCATAGGAACTTTTATGGGGGCGTTCTGGGGGCTGATTATTATTTTACTTGAGATTTATGGATTTGAAGGAAAGCTGTATGGAACGGCAGCTGTGTATCTGTTGATTGCGTGTTTTACAGGAGTAGTGCTCTATTCAACGGTTATTCTAAAGATTACGGACACGGCCTATTTTTCCTGTGTTGTTTTTTTAAGTATTACGGTTATGCACATAAAAGATGCTGATCCATATTTGTTTGTGCTTAACAGGATAGTGGATACGCTGATCGGAGTTGTATTGGCGCTGCTGGTTAATTCGCTACACCTTCCCCGGAAAAAGAACAAGGATATTCTTTTTATTTCAGGAGTGGACGACACGATTCTGGACAGTCAGGGTTCTCTGAGCACATACAGTAAAGTGGAATTAAATCGTCTGATTGAGCAGGGAGCAAACTTTACTATTTCTACTATGAGGACCCCGGCTAATATACGCGGCGCTTTTGCAGGTGTCAATCTGCGGCTGCCGGTAATAGCCATGGATGGGGCGGTTTTGTATGATTTGAAAGAAAATTATTATCTTATGTCTTATGAGATCAGTGACATACTGGCTTCCGGAATTTCTGCTTTTTTAGAGCAGATGGAGGTGGAGTCTTTCACAAATGTACTGATTGATGATATGCTGGTAATTTATTATAAGGACTTTTCTAATGAAGCGCAGTGGGATATCTATACAAAACTGCATAAATCTCCCTACCGGAATTATGTAAAAAGACCTATTCCCAAAGGGGAAAGAGTGCTCTATTTCATGCTGATCGAGGAAAAAGCGGCGGCAGAGCATATATATAACTGTTTGATGGAGCAGCCGTGGAAGGATGAGCTGAGGATTATCATGTATGATTCTCATGATTACCCCGGCTATGCCTATATAAAAATCTTTAACAAAGAGGCCACAAGGGAAAATATGCTTCAGAATTTAATGAAACGGCTTAACATCCAGAAGTCAGTCACATTTGGAAGCATTGAAGGCAAATCAGATATCTATATTCAAAATGCAGATAAAAATGAGATGGTAAAAGCGCTGAAGAAGCAATTTGAACCGGTTATATGGGAGGCAAGATAAAAATTTAAGCTGCGGAATGAAAAGAACCGATCCCATTTTTTATATCTGCATACCTAAAAATATATGCTGGCATCCTTTGAAAACGATTTGTTCTTCAGAGGATTCTTCCTTTCATAAAGCAGAGTTTGGGTAGCGTTTTTTGGGAAAAGCTGTATAATGGAGATAATAATAAATAGAGGAGCGGAAATTATGGAGAAGAGGATTGCAGTAATCTTTCCAGGGGTGGGTTACCATGTGGACAAGCCCCTTTTATACTACAGCAGAAAGCTTGCAGGCAGATATGGATACGAGATTGTCTGCGCAGACTATGGGATTTTGCCTTCCGGCATCAAGGGAGATGAAAAAAAGATGTATGCCGCCTATGAACAGGCTCTTGCCAATGTGACGGCAGGATTGTCGAAAATTGATTTTTCCTCTTATGATCGGGTACTGTTTATTTCCAAAAGCATCGGGACGGCGGTGGCTGCTTCTTATGACGCCGGGAATCAGATCAAAGCGGGACATGTTTTTTATACTCCGGTGGAGGCTTCTTTTCAGGCAATCGGCAGAGAAGGAATTGTTTTTCATGGGACAGGAGACGACTGGGCAGAAACGGATGTGATCGCGGCGGAGTGTGAGAAACGTGGATTGCCTCTGTATCTGACAGAACAGGCAAATCATTCCATGGAGACCGGAGATGTATTCCGGGATCTGGAGATTTTGGAAACCATTATGAAGGAGACAGATAGGTATATCAAAGACTTTTCCGGCTCCTGTAAGCTGGAAGAGCGCTTTGAGTTCAGGTACATCCTTCCGGAAGAAGGGGACCAGGCGGCAAGGATCGAACAGATCTGTTTTCCTCCTAATGAGGCGTGTACAGAGAAAATGATGATAGACCGGGCAGCGGCAGCTCCAGAGCTGTTTCTGGTGGCGGCTGACCGGGAAAAGGGACAGCTTGCAGGGTTTTTATGTGGATTGGCTACAGATGAAGAAAGATTCCGGGATGAATTTTTTTATGACAATACCTTGTATCGGCCTGAAGGAAAGAATGTCATACTTCTTGGACTGGATGTGCTCCCGGAGTATCGGGGACAGGGAGTAGCAAAGGAGCTGATGTGCCGGTATCTGCAAAAGGAAAGGGAACGCGGCAGAAAGAAGGCGATCCTTACCTGTCTGGAAGATAAGATTCCTATGTATGAAAAAATGGGATTTACCAGGCAGGGGCTGTCCCGGTCTGTCTGGGGCGGCATACCATGGTATGAAATGAGCTGCCGGCTGAATAGCTGAGCGTACAGGAGAAAAAGTTATGATTGAGGTAGAAATAAAGCTTCCGGTCCAAGACTTGGAAAAAATCCGGAAAAAGCTTCTGGAGTCCGGATTTCGAGAGAAAAGTCTTATTGAGGAACGGGACCAGTATTTTGATAACGCCCAGGGAGATATCCGGGCCGGACAAGAGGCTCTCCGCGTCCGGGAGACCAGGGACTGCCTGACAGGGAAAATATGGGCTCAGATGAATTTTAAAGGAAAGAAGCTGGATGACCGGACTATGACCAGGAAGGAACTGGAAACAGAGGTAGAAGACGGAAGTATCTGTCGGGAGATCTTGCAGGCGATTGGTTATAGGCCGGTGAAGCCGGAAGTGATCAAAGTAAGAAGAATGCTGTCGAAGGATTCTGTGACAGCATGTCTGGATTCTGTACATGGCCTTGGGGATTTCCTGGAACTAGAGGTTCTGACAGACAGGGAAGAGAAAAGGAAACAGGCCCTTGGCAGGATAGAGGATATTTTGGAGAAACTGGGATATAAGATTTCCAACACTGTCAGGACCTCCTATTTATCTATGCTTCAAAATCAAGGGGAAAAAGAACTGTGATTTGATCTTGAAATCCAGGTGAAGAAAGAACGGGACTGTGGTATACTTTTTTTATGAGAAGAGACCCAGCTAAGGATGCTGCAGGCATTTTTACGGATACTGGATACAAAGAAAGACAGGAATTAAATTTTATGGAAAAGAAAAGTGAAATTATCAATAGAGAAGATATGCTGGAACTGACCAGAAGGATGACTCCTGCCAGAACCTCTTTTACCAGGATCGCAGGCTGTTATGTGGATCAGGAGGGAAATTTCGACGGAAGCTTTAATATAAACTTTTTAAAGCTGTCCCAGAAGGATAAGGCAAAGAACCTGGAGATCGCCAAAACCATTCCTTTTTCAAAAACCAATGTGCAGCTGAAGAAATATAAAATTGAAGCCGCCGCCGGGAAAGGGCAGGAGCTGTTCCGGCTGCTGAGTGCGATAAAAGAATGCGGATTAAAGAATGACGCGCTGATGGATACCTTCTATGACAGGATCATGGAGAATTATCAGTCCAGAGAACCCTATGGGATTCTGGTCTTTCACGACCGGTATGATGTTCCGGTTAAAACTCTGGATAAAGAGAGACAATGGGAGTCCGAGGAGGTTTATGAGTACCTGATCTGTGCCCTGTGTCCCCTGGCGGATGAGTATGAACCAGATAAACCTTTGTGGGGATTTTTATTTCCGGCGTTCACAGACAGAAGCTGCGATGGGAATCATATAAATATTTTTCATGCCGACGGCAGGAACTATGATAAACTGGACAGCCTGTTTGGGTTGGCAGGAAAAGAATAAAAGAAAAGGAGGGGTTTTTATGAGGTATGAGATTAAAGGCGGCGTATTTCCCATTGTTGTATGCTATCTGGAAGACGGGGAGCAGATGATCACAGAGAAAGGCTCTATGGTATGGCAGAGTCCAAATGTTAAGATGGAGACTTCAGGAGGAGGTCTGGGAAAAATGTTTTCTAAGGCTCTTTCCGGGGAGAGTATGTTCCAGAATATTTATACGGCCCAGGGAGGTCCGGCTATGATCACTTTCGGCTCCAGCTTTCCCGGAAAGATCCTTCCTATAGAGATCGCTCCGGGAAAAGAGATCATTCTTCAGAAAAAGGCTTTCCTGGCATCAGAGAGCAGTGTGCGGCTGGATATTCATTTTAACAAAAAGCTGGGCGCCGGATTCTTCGGCGGAGAAGGATTTATCATGCAAAGACTTTCCGGAAACGGGATGGCCTTTGCGGAGATTGACGGAGAACTGGTGGAATACGACCTGGCGCCGGGAGAACAGATAGTGGTAGATACAGGAAACGTAGCCGGATTTGAACCGGGGGTTTCTATTGACATCCGTCAGGTGGCCGGGATCAAAAACAAACTTCTGGGAGGGGAAGGATTTTTTAATACGGTACTGACAGGGCCTGGAAAGATCTGGCTGCAGACCATGCCTATCTCAGGAGTTGCCGAGGCTATCCGTCCGTTTATCCCTACAAGCGGAAACGGCTGAGTTTTTGCATAAGCTGATAATTACAGGGAACAATCACTGAAAAAAACCAGAAGGAGGTTCAAGATGGAAACACTGAAACTGAGAGACAATTTTTACTGGACAGGTATTGTAGATGATAAGCTCCGGGTATTTGATATTATTATGTACACAGAGTTTGGAACCACCTATAATTCCTATGTTATGAAGGCAGGAGATAAAACGATTTTATTCGAAACTGCCAAGGCCAAGTTCTTTGATGAATATCTGGAAGAACTGAAGCAGATCACAGATGTGGAAAAGATTGATTATCTGGTGGTGAACCATACAGAGCCGGATCATGCGGGAAGCGTGGAAAAGCTCCTGGAGATCAATCCGGGATTAAAGATCATTGCTACAGGCTGTGCCATTAATTTTCTGAAAGAAATCGTCAACGGAGAGTTTACGGCTCTTCCTGTAAAGGATAATCAGGAAATGAAAATCGGAGACAAGACTCTGAAATTTATGATCGTGCCCAATCTTCACTGGCCGGATACTATGTACACATATATAGAGGAAGAGCAGATCCTGGTGACCTGTGATTCTTTCGGCTCCCATTATGGATTTAAGGATATCCTTCTGAGTAAGGTTACAGACCAGGAGGGATACATGAGAGCCACCAAATATTATTTTGATAATATTATCGGTCCCTTTAAGCCTTATATGTTAAAGGCCCTGGAAAGAGTCCTGGAGCTGGATATCTCTATGATCTGCACCGGCCACGGGCCGGTCCTGGATACCAGGATCGATTTTATCCTGGACACCTATCAGGAATGGTGCACCGTGGTAAATCCAAATAAGAAAAAGACAGTAGTTATCCCCTATGTCAGCGCTTATGGATATACAAAGGAGCTGGCAGGAGCCATAGCCAAGGGAATCCAGGAAAGCGGAGATATTGATGTGCGGTGCTACGACATGGTGGAAGCGGATCAGGCAAAGGTACTGGAAGAACTGGGATTTGCCGACGGATTCCTTCTGGGATCTCCTACCATTGTGGGAGAAGCTTTAAAACCCATCTGGGACCTGACTACTTCCATTTTTGCGGGAACCCACGGGGGCAAGCTGGCCAGCGCTTTCGGAAGTTACGGCTGGAGCGGCGAGGCGGTGCCTCATCTTATCGAGAGACTGAAACAGTTAAAGATGAGAGTGCCTGACGAAGGATTCCGGGTGAAGTTTAAGCCAAGCCAGGATAACCTGATCGACGCTCATGATTATGGATACAATTTTGGCTGTCTTCTGCAGAATAAGGAGAATGTGAAGAAATCTACAGGACCGAAAAAACTGGTGAAGTGCCTGGTATGCGGAGAGATTTTTGACGCTTCTCTGGAGGTATGCCCGGTATGCGGCGTGGGGAAAGAGAATTTTGTATCGGTGGATGTGGAAGAGAGCTCTTACAGAATGGATACAAAGAACTTCTATGTGATCCTGGGAGGCGGAGCGGCAGGATTTTATGCAGCCTCTGCTATCCGGGAGAGAGACAGGACCGGTTCCATTGTGATGATCTCAAACGAGCCTTATCGTCCCTATAACCGTCCTATGCTGACAAAGGCTATTATGGCAGAGTTAAATGAGGAGCAGATCGCTATTGAAGAAGAAAAGTGGTATGAGGAAAACAATATACATCTGCTTCTGGGAAAACAGGTAACGGGCATTGATACGAAAAATAAAGAGGTGCTTCTGGATGAAGACATGAAGCTGGCTTATACAAAGCTGATCTATGCCCTTGGCTCTGAGTGTTTTATTCCACCCATCAATGGAAAGGATAAGAAGGAGGTTATCGCCATCCGCCGTCTGGAAGATATCCGGAAGATCGAAGCCATACTTCCTCAGATCAGGAATGTTGTGGTCATCGGAGGCGGCGTCCTGGGACTGGAAGCAGCCTGGGAGATGAAGAAGGCCAAATGCTACGTAACTGTACTGGAAGCTGCGCCCCTTCTTATGGGAAGACAGCTGGATGAAGGTGCCGCCGATATGCTGAAGCTGATCAGCGAAGGAAAGGATATACAGATCCATACAGGAGTCCAGATCACAGACATCCTCGGAGAAGATCATGTTACCGGCGTGAAGCTGGCAGGAGGAGAGGTATTCCCGGCAGATCTGGTCATTGTTTCCGCCGGTGTAAGAGCCAATACAGCCATTGCCGGAGAAGCGGGTATTGAAACAGACCGGGCAGTTGTGGTCAATGAGAAAATGGAGACCAATATCTCGGATATTTACGCCTGCGGCGACTGCGCTCAGTACCAGGGAATCAATTATGCTATCTGGCCTCAGGCTATGGAGCAGGGCAAGGTTGCCGGCGCCAATGCGGCAGGAGAATCTCTTGTTTATGAAGGGGTATCTGCGGCACTGAATTTCCATGGTATGGGAACCGCCCTGTTTGCAGCAGGAGATAATGGAAAGAATTCCAATCTGGTGTATAAAACTGTGGAATTTAAAGACATGGGCAAAAAACAGTACCGGAAATATTATTTTCTGAATAACCGGCTTTGCGGTGTGATCCTGATCGGAGACGTAAGCACTATGGCTAAGATGACACAGCTGCTGGAAAAACATGCTACTTATCAGGAAGTGATGAAATAGAAAATGCAGGCAGGAACAGCTTAAAAATTTCCTGACAGAAAAGGAGACGGATAATACAGACAATGGAGCAGAAGCTTTAAAGTTTATATATCCGTCTCAATTTATGTCCGGGCAGTCTAAAAGAGGAAGATGCCCGGCAGTCAGAAAAATTTTTATTTTTTTAGAAATGTATGTAACGAATCTTCTCTTTTCTGGATATATGGGTAAAGGAGGTGAGAAACAAGATGATAGATATGGACTCCATATACAGAGAGTACGCAAATCCAGTGTTCAAGTATCTTATGACACTGTGCTATGAGGAGGAGACGGCACAGGAACTGACTCAGGAAACCTTTTATCAGGCAGTGAAAAGTGCGGGAAAGTATGACGGCTCCTGTAAGGTGTCTACCTGGCTATGCCAGATTGCCAAGCATCTTTGGTACCAGGAACTGGACCGGAGAAAAAGAAAAGGGACCAGTCCGTTAGATGAGAATCTTGTTTCCCCCAAGACAGCCCTGGAAGAAGAATTATGTATCCGGGAAGAAAAGATGGAATTATTCCGGAAAGTTCATGTTTTGGAGGAAACCGCGAAGGAAGTAGTACTTCTCAGACTGACGGGAGAGTTCTCCTTTCGGGAGATCGGAGACATTTTTGGAAAGAATGAAAACTGGGCCAGGGTGACATTTTACCGGGTCAAACAGAAATTAGTGAAAGGATGAGAAGATATGAAGATAAAGTGTGAAGTTATCCGGGATCTATTTCCCAGCTACATAGACGGTCTGACCAGCAGGGAGAGCAACCAGCTGATCGAAGAGCATCTGGGAGAATGCAGGGAATGCAGAGAATATTTAGATGAGATGAAAGAGGACATTGCAGGTGAGGCGCAGCCTGTGAAGAATAAGAAGGCCATACAGCCTTTTCGGAAGCTGAGGCAGAAGACCAGGAAAAAAATTCTTCTGGCAGCAGTGGGAGCAGTTCTGATCTGCGGCCTGATCTTTGGAGGAGGCCTTCTGTATTACGGGAGAACCTGGACGGCAGATTCTGAAGACGTAAAGATGACCATAGAGACCTGGGACGGGGTTGCCTCCATTCGTTTTTCTCCAGAGAAGAAGAACAGCAGGCTTTATGCAGAAACCGGAGAAGACAATACCATTACCATAGTGGAAGGTAAGCTGGCTCCCTTTACAAAAGCCTATAATGCCAACGCTTACTGGAGCTGTACGTTTATTGACGAAGACACAGTTATGGGATTAAACGGACAGAATATGGATTTTAGTGAAGATCAAGTGCTGACCATTAAATACAAAGATCGGACAGAGACTATTTCTTTGGCAGATCTGGCCCGGAAGGCACTGGAGAATCCTCCTGCACAGTCTGATGAGGTGAAGATGACCTGGGAAAAAGACGATAACGGAACAGTGACTCTGGGATTCTTCCCGGAAATTTTAGGGGTTTACCTGAGGGCGGAAGACGCGGGAGAAGACCGGATTCTGATCCGCCAGTATTATGACAGTCAGGAAGAGACGGCGCAGAAGGGAGCTTTCTATACCATAAACTTTATAGACGAGAATACCATCCGGCTGTCAGACGGTACAGAACGGGAACTTTCTCAGGATGAGGTTCTTACCATAGAATATGAAGATAAAACAGAGGAGATTTCTTTCAGCGATCTGTGGGAAGGAAGCCTGCCGGGGGATGCGCAGGACGATTAAAATAAGAAATCTGTATATCTGCCCGTACCTTTTTGAGTCTATGAACGGTTACATCAGCAAGAATCTGGTTTTTAACCGTACCAGGCCATAAAAGCGCAGTCCTGTCTGCCAGGAGCGGGTTATCGGGTCATAGAAAAAGAAACTGCCGGAAGATCCATGTCGATCAGCTAAAGACATGGATCTTCCGGCAGTTTTCAGCTTACAGACCTGCGCACCGCATTGTCCTGAAACCGGAAGTAATCAGGCCTGTGCCGGGACTGGGTGAACTCAAACATTATGCCGTCGCTGTTATAAGTGTGGCTGGTGATCACTGCCAGACAGTTATAGTCATTTACATTCATCTGAAGGTATTTTTCATCGATCTGAGTGATCTTTTCTACGGTCATTACCCGTTTGCTGTTTACAATGGTTATATGGAGGGTGTTCTCCAGATATTCATAGATAGAATTTTCTGCGATTTCCGGAGTGAGACCGGGAACCACGCTTTTCAGAAAATAGTTATGATTAATGATCAGAGGTATATCGTCTAAAAAATGAAGCCGCTGAATATAATATAATTCAGAACCTTCCGGAAAACCGGTCCGCCGGGAAATTTTCTGGTCCGCAGTGAGCTCCATAAACTGAAGGACTACAGAACGGCCTTTTTTATGATTGCGTATGGAAGATTCTTTAAAAGATTCGATCCCGCCCATGGTGTAGGCGGCCTGTTCTACAGGCCGGTAGATATTCCGGACTCCTTTTCCCTGCATGGTCTGGACATAGCCGTCGCTTACCAGACGGCTTACTGCCCGGCGGATAGTATTGCGGGAGCAGTTATAAGTCTGTACCAGCTGATTTTCTGAGGGGAGCAGTTCCTGATAGGCATATTCTTCCTCTTCTATTTTTTGCTTTAAATCTTTATAGATTGCTTCATATTTACTTTTCGGCATGGTATATCACGTCCTGTCTTGTCTAAGCATCTTTTGCTTTTAATTATATTAAAAAAGTGAAGAAAGTCAAGAAAATAATGTTGACATGTTTAAACAAGTGTGCTATTTTATGCTTGTTCAAACAAGTTCGTGAAAAGAAGGAGGTACGAGCATGGCTAAGTATACAGATGACGTCAAGGCGCTGCTGGAGCTGATCGGCGGAAAAGAGAATATTGCGGCAGTGTCTCACTGTATGACAAGAATGAGATTCGTTCTTGCAGACGAAAAGAAAGCAAACGCAAAGGAAATTGAAAAGCTGAAAAGTGTAAAGGGAACCTTTACCCAGGCAGGGCAGTATCAGGTGATCATCGGAAATGATGTATCTACCTTCTACAATGAGTTTACTTCCTATGCAGGGATCGAAGGCGTAAGCAAGGAAGCTGCCAAACAGGCGGCTAAGACTAATCAGAATCCCATCCAGAAGATTATGAGCAATCTGGGTGAGATTTTTGCTCCTATCATCCCGGCCCTGATCTGCGGCGGTCTTGTCCTGGGATTCCGTAACGTGATCGACGCTATTGATTTTTTTGATAACGGGACAAAGACCCTTGTGGAAATTTCCCAGTTCTGGGCAGGAATAGACAGCTTCCTGTGGCTTATCGGTGAAGCGGTATTCTGGCTGCTGCCGGTAGGAATTGTCTGGTCCATCACTAAGAAAATGGGAACCACCCAGATCCTTGGTATCGTATTAGGTCTGACGCTGGTATCTTCTCAGCTCCTTAACGGTTTTGATGTAGCCTCTACGCCTGCTGACCAGATACCTTATTGGGATTTCGGATTTGCCAAAGTTAACATGATCGGTTATCAGGGACAGGTTATCGCAGCCATGCTGGCCGGCTTCGTGCTGGTATATCTTGAGAAATTCTTCCGAAAGATATGTCCGGCTGTGGTCAGTATGATCGTGGTTCCGGTATGCTCTCTGGTTCCGGCAGTATTTATCGCCCATATGGTAGTAGGTCCTATCGGATGGAGCATCGGAAACGCTATTGCAGACGTGGTTTACGCAGGTCTGACTTCTAATATCCGGTTTGTATTTGCAGGAATCTTCGGATTCTTATATGCGCCTATCGTAATGACTGGTCTCCATCATATGACCAACGCTATCGACTCTCAGCTGATCGCCGGCCCCAGCAAAAGTACCATTCTGTGGCCAATGATCGCTCTGAGCAACATTGCACAGGGATCCAGCGTTCTGGCTATGACTGTTCTTCAGAAGAAAAATGAGAGAGCCCAGCAGGTTAACGTTCCTGCATGTATTTCCTGCTATCTTGGAGTAACAGAACCTGCTCTCTTCGGTGTAAACTTAAAATACGGATTCCCTCTGGTTTGCGGTATGATCGGTTCTGCCTGCGCCGCAGTGATCTCCGTAGGATTCGGAGTAGAAGCTTTAAGCATCGGCGTCGGCGGTCTTCCGGGTATCTTATCCATTAAACCAGAGTATTACATGATCTTCCTGCTGGCTATGGCTGTAGCCATCGTGATTCCTTTTGTGCTGACCTTTATTGTGGGAAAAGCAAAATTATCTGTTGCAGACAGACTGGGAGAAGATTACGGAGATGAGTCCCAGGTTGTTGAAGAAGCAGAAAGACCCGCTGCCCAGACAGAAGCAGCAGCAGAACCACTGACAGAATTAAAAGCCGGACTTACCGGTAAAGTGATTCCTCTGGATGATGTTCCGGATGATGTATTCTCACAGCATATTATGGGCGATGGTGTTGCCATCGAGCCTGAAAATGATACAGTAGTCGCTCCTGCAGACGCAAAGGTAGGCGTTGTTATGGCAGATTCAGGACATGCCTGCGGCCTGATCTTTGCAAATGAGATGGAACTGCTGATCCATGTAGGCGTAGATACCGTTGATATGAACGGAGACGGATTTGAGCTTCTTGTAAAAGAAGGAGATAAAGTAAAACAGGGACAGCCCCTGATCCGTTTTGACAAAGAGAAGATCAAAGCGGCAGGTCATCCTTATGTGACAGTGTTCATTGTTACCGAGGAAGGACAGGCCAAGAATATCCAGTACCTTACAGGTATGGAAGCAGAGGCAGGAAAGACACCGGTTATCAAGTTTGAATAAGGAGGAGTTTCCATGGCAGATTTTAAGAAAAGCGTTGTTTATCAGATATATCCCAAGTCTTTTTATGACAGCAACGGAGACGGACTGGGAGACTTAAGAGGCGTAATAGAAAAACTGGATTATATAAAAGAGCTGGGTGTGGATTACATCTGGATGACGCCGTTTTTTGTATCTCCCCAGAAGGACAATGGATATGATGTGGAAGATTATTATAACATCGATCCCAGATACGGCACCATGGAGGATGTAGAAGAGCTGTCACGGGAAGCGGAAAAAAGAGGTATCCGCCTGATGTTTGATATGGTGTTCAACCATACCTCTGACAGAAACCAGTGGTTCCAGAAAGCTCTGGCGGGAGATCCAAAGTACAAAGATTTCTATATCTTTAAGAAAGGACCCAAGCCGGGAGTGCCTCCTACAAACTGGGAAAGCAAGTTCGGCGGCAGCGCCTGGGAATATGTGGAAAAGTTTGACGAGTATTACCTTCATCTTTTTGATGTATCCCAGCCTGACCTGAACTGGGAAAACCCGGAAGTAAGAAAAGAGGTCCAGAATGTGATCAAATTCTGGATGGGAAAAGGGATCAAAGGCTTCCGTTTCGATGTGGTGAACCTGATCAGCAAGGATAAGTACGAGAACGATTATGAAGGAGACGGCAGAAGATTCTATACTGACGGCCCTAATATCCATAAGTACCTCAGGGAACTGAACGAAGCCACTTTCGGAACAGACGCAGAGATCATTACTGTGGGAGAAATGTCCAGCACTACCATGGAAAACTGTTATCAGTACGCCAATGAGGATGGAAAGGAACTGTCTATGGTCTTCAGCTTCCATCATCTGAAGGTAGACTTTATGGGAAATGAGAAGTGGGTGATCGTTCCCTTCGACTTCCAGAAGCTGAAACATATCCTCTTTGACTGGCAGGTGAACATGGGAAAACACCATGCCTGGAATGCGGTATTCTGGTGTAACCATGACCAGCCAAGGGTAGTCTCCAGATTCGGAAATGTGGAAAAGTACTGGAAAGAATCTGCCAAAATGCTGGGAACCGTGATCCATTGTCTCAGAGGAACTCCCTACATCTACCAGGGTGAGGAACTGGGAATGACCAATGCGGGATTTACAGATATTTCCCAGTATAAGGATGTGGAAAGCCTGAACCATTTCCGTATCCTTCAGGAGAAGGGACTGACAGAGGAAAACGCTTATCAGATCCTTCAGATCCATTCCAGAGACAACAGCCGTACGCCTATGCAGTGGACCGGAGGAGAAAACGGGGGATTCACCACAGGAGAACCCTGGATCGAAGTAAATAAGAACTGCTCTTACATTAATGCGGAGGCAGAACTTCAGGATGAAGATTCCATCTTCCATTACTACCAGAAGCTGATCGCTCTGCGGAAAAAGTATGATGTGATCGCTTATGGAGACCTGATTCCTCTGGATGAAAAGAATCCTTCGGTTTTTGCCTATGAAAGGGAATATCAGGATGAAAAGATGCTGGTGATCTGCAATTTCTATGGCAAAGAGACAGTTTGGGATTCAGAAAAGGAACTGGAAGAGTATCAGTGCATACTGAGCAATTATGAAGAGCACAGCATAAAAGGCAGCAGGATTGAGCTGAAGCCTTATGAGGCTGTTGTGCTGTATAAGAAGTAAGAATTTTACAGAAAAGGTGCTGCTTGATGTTTGTAGGACATGTGGCGGCACCTTTTCTTTGCTTTTATCCTTTGTGTAAAATTTATGTAAAATTATGTAAAAACAATAAAATAATCCTTGAATTAATTCTTTATAACGGGTATAAATGTAACTGTACGGTTAAATTAAAGTAAAAAATATGTGAAAGTACTAATGGAGGAGAAAAGTGAAGATTACAGATTTTTTCAGTCTTTTAGGAGGACTGGCCTTATTCCTTTACGGTATGCAGATGATGAGCAACGGCCTGGAAGCCGCCGCCGGAAACAAAATGAAGCAGATTCTGGAAAAACTGACAGCCAATCGTTTTCTGGGGGTTCTGGTGGGAGCCGGCATCACAGCAGTCATCCAGTCCTCATCTGCTACCACAGTTATGGTGGTGGGCTTTGTTAACTCTGGTATGATGACTCTGCAGCAGGCTGTATGGATCATTATGGGGGCTAATATCGGTACCACGATCACCGGGCAGCTGATAGCTCTTGACGTGGGGGCTGTGGCGCCTCTTCTGGCATTTTTAGGAGTTGCCCTTGTGGTATTTATTAAGAAACAGAAGGTACATCATTACGGCCTGATCGTTGCCGGTCTTGGTATCCTGTTTATCGGTATGGATATGATGAGTTCGGCTATGATGCCGCTGAGAGACTCTGAAGCTTTTATTTCCTTGATGACGAAATTCTCCAATCCATTTCTGGGAATCCTGGCCGGAGCGGTATTTACAGCGATCATCCAGTCTTCTTCTGCCTCAGTAGGTATCCTTCAGGCACTGGCTTCCAGCGGCCTGATCGGTCTGGGAAATGCGGTATATGTACTGTTCGGACAGAACATCGGCACTTGTATCACAGCTATTCTGGCAGCTATCGGTACAAACCGGAATGCAAAACGTACTACGATCATTCATTTAATGTTTAACATTATCGGTACAATTATCTTTACTACAGTCTGTATCCTGACACCGCTGACAGATGTGATCGAGAGTATTACTCCGGACAATGTAGCGGCTCAGATCGCAAATATGCATACATTGTTTAATATCGTTACGACCTTGCTGCTGCTTCCATTCGGCACCTATCTGGCGAAACTTGCTACTAAGATCCTGCCGGAAAAGAAGGACGAAAAAGTGGATGTTATGCATATGGAATTTATCCGTCCAATGGAAACTAAGAGAGACACCCAGATCGGACTTTCTGCCATTGCAGTTACAAGTATCCGGAAAGAAATCCATCGGATGATGACTATGGCAAGAGAGAATGTAGATAAAAGCTTTGAGGCGGTAAAGGAAGGGAAGACTACATTGCTGGATGAAGTCCGGGAGAGAGAAGAGTATATTGATTTCCTGAATAAAGAAATTTCCAAATATATCTCGAAGACCCTTGTTAATGAAAGCAATCCCAGGGATTCCAAATATATCAGCGCTTTGTTTAAGGTATGCGGAAATGTAGAACGTATCGGCGATCATGCCATGAATATCTGCGGGTATACAAAGATGATCGAAAGGCAGAACATTTCTTTCTCTTCTGAAGTAAAAAGAGAGATTGACGAGATGAAGAAAATCTGTGATCAGGCCATTGATTATCTTTCCGAAATCGGACAGGAGCCGGGACAGAAGGAAGATATTAAGGTAATCGAAGACATTGAACAGAAGATTGACGATATGACTGAAGACTATCGTCAGAAACAGCTGGAGCGTATGCAGAATGGAACCTGCTCAGAAGAAGGCTGTATCATCTATTCTGAAATGCTTACAGATTTTGAACGTATCGGCGACCATATCCTGAACATTGGACAGGAAATGGGAAGAGGAAAGGTAAGCGCATAATAATTTAAAAGAAAAATGGATACAGGACTTTTACCATGAACGGAGAAAACAGCAGGGTAAAGGTCCTGTATTTTTGTTAATTTGCTGTAAAAATACTTTGCAAATACTCTGACCTCTGATATGATAAATTTTATACCTGACTAAAGATGAAAGGAGAAGAACATTGAATTATAGCTGGAATGATCTCTTTTGGATTTTTGTTGTTTATTCTTTCGCAGGGTGGTGCGCCGGTGTAGTCGCCAATGCGCTCAGACGAAAGCGTTTTATTAACACAGGATTTTTAAATCTTCCGATCTGCCCCGTTTATGGTGTGATCGGTGCAGCTTACTGTATTTTTCTGCCGGAACTGAAGGATAATCTGTTTTTCTTGTTTCTGGGCGGAGGAGTCGTGGCTTTCTTAGTCATCGTGATCACAGGAGTGATTCTGGAAAAAGTATTTAACCGGAAGTGGTGGGATTATAGCCAGGCAAGATTTCAGTTCCAGGGATATCTGAATTTTGTACATCTGTTGTTCTTTGGAGCCGCGGCAGTTTTTTGTATTCGTTTTGCAAATCCGCTGCTGCTGGATGTAGTCCATATGCTGCCGGATAAGATAGAAATGGTTTTGGAAATCTGTCTGGGACTTCTGGTTCTGACAGACGTGGTATTTTGCATTGCTACAGTGACGCAGATGCATCGTTCAGCAGCTCAGGCAGTATTTTTTGACTATGTGCAGAACTTTACGGAAGATTTTGGAAATGCCCTTACAAGAAGAGTTCAAAAACGTATGACCAAAGCCTATCCCAATATCCAGCTGGGAAAGATCCTGGAAGTGCTGAAACCTAAGGAGAAAGCTACAGTCTTCGCGCAAGGATGCAGTTTTTATAAACTGGTATGGATGTTTATCCTGGGCGCGGTGGGAGGAGTTGTGGTAGAGACTCTCTTCTGCAGATTCACTATGGGAGAATGGATGAGCAGGAGCAGCTTTGTCTGGGGACCGTTCAGTATTGTCTGGGGATTTGGCTGCAGTTTTCTTACTGCTTTGCTGTATCGATACAGAGACAGAAGCGATCGGTATATTTTTATGTACGGAACCATTCTGGGAGGATTTTATGAGTATGCCTGCAGTGTGCTTTCTGAACGGATTTTCGGAACTGTATTCTGGGATTACAGCGAGATTCCTTTTAATCTGGGAGGAAGGATTAACCTTCTTTACTGTTTCTTCTGGGGAATTGCCGCAGTAGTCTGGATTAAGATCCTGTATCCCAGATTTTCCGGCTGGATTGAAAAGATTCCTATGAAGCCGGGAAAAATCATCACCTGGTGCGCAGTGGTTTTCCTTACTGTTGATATGGTCATGTCAGCTCTTGCTCTTTATCGCTACAATGACAGGCTGACTAATCCGGAGCCGGATAATGCTTTAGAGGCGTTTCTGGATCAACATTTCGACGATCAGAGAATGGAAAAAGTTTACCCTAATGCAAAAGTACAGGGTGCAGATGGAACATGGGAAAAAATGAATGAACTGAACTGACGGGGCTCTGCCGTGATATATAAAAGAAGTATAGGTGCAGAGCAGAAGAAAGGCGGGAAGAAATATGAAAAAACTGTTGGTAGTAGTGGATATGCAGAAAGACTTTATTGACGGCGCTCTTGGAACGGAGGAGGCTGTAAAGATCGTAGAGCCGGTAGCCGCAAAGATCGAGAAAGCTAAAGCGCAGGGAGAAGATATCATCTTTACAAAAGACACGCATTATAAGGATTATCTTATGACCCAGGAAGGGAGAAAACTTCCGGTGCCTCATTGTGTAAAAGGGACACAGGGATGGGAACTGGATGAAAGGATCAGGGAGCTTGCCCATGGATGCAGGATCCTGGAAAAATCTTCCTTTGGAAGCATGGAACTTGCCGTACTGGCACAGCAGGAAGATTATGAAGAGATTGAGCTGGCCGGTCTGTGCACAGATATCTGTGTGATCGCCAATGCTTTGCTTTTGAAAACCGCTCTGCCGGAAGCGATTATTAAAGTGGATCCTTTCTGCTGCGCCGGTGTCACCCCGGAGAGTCATAGAAATGCGCTGGAAGCCATGAGAACCTGCCAGATAGAGCTGGCGTAGAAAGTCCATAAAAATAAGATTTATAAAAGGAGCCGTCGTGTGAGGGCTCCTTTTATAAATCTATGGTTTTAGAAATGTAATTTCTGCTGTGAAAAGATCTGCATCTGTGAAAATTTCCAGCCGTCCACCCTGGAGTTCGGTAAAACTTTTGGCGATAGCCAGGCCAAGGCCGCTCCCTTCTGTATTTCTGGAAGAATCTCCCCGGACAAAACGTTCCGTGATCTCACTGGGATTAAAGGTCAGCTCTGTAGCAGAGATATTTTTCATAGAAATCTTTACATGGTTCTCTGTATTCTCCATAGCGATATACACTCTGGTATGGGGCATGGCATATTTGGTGATATTTATGATCAGATTTTCAAATATCCGGTAGGTGCGCTGGGAATCCAGGGGAAGGATCACTTTTTCCTCCGGGAGCTGCCAGCGGAAATACAGGTCTGTAGCTTCAATTTTATCCTGAAGTTCCAGCTTCACCTGGCGCAGCAGGCTGACAATGTCAATATTTACGATGTTCAGCTGTACAGTTTTACTGGTGGCCTTGCTGATTTCAAACAAGTCTTCAATAAGCAGCTTCAGCCGATTGGCTTTCTGGTCCAGGATCTGAATGTATTTTTTCTGATCTTCTTTAGAAAGGCCCGGATCTTTCAGCAGATCTACATAGGTGATGATCGCCGTAAGGGGTGTTTTCAGATCATGAGATACATTAGTGATCAGATCTGTCTTCATTTTTGTACTTTTTACTTCTTCATCCACCGCTTTTCGGAAGCCGGTGCGGATCTTATCGATCTCTTCACGGAAAGGCTCAAAGACGCCCAGATCGTCGGGGATCGTACCGTTTAGATTCCCCTGTGCCAGTTCATTGGTAGCTTGAAGAAGGAGCTGATACTGATCCTGGATCTTCCGCACGTATTTGCGCAGGAGGAAGAATAAAATAACCGAATAGACGATCAGGGCAGCCAGTCCCCAGTACCACAGCAGGCTGATAAAGCCCAGTATGATGAAGTTTATCAGGACAAGTTTTAGGAGCACCCGAGAGGCGTTGTCCCGAAGATCTATGTGGAGCAGCCCCTGATAGATCCGTTTGGCCCATTTTACCATCCAGGGCCAGATCCGGTAAGTGAGCACCCGTCTGCGGAGATATTCTCTGGGCCCCAGGACAAAAATATGCCGGAAACAGGCAACTGTCCAGTAACAGACTGAAAAGATCATTACCCATCCCAGAAGCCCCCAGAGATACTGGATGACAGTAGCAGCTCCTTCATGAAGACCTATACTTACCAGAACACTCCGGATAGACTGATGATCTAAGGTGCTGGGATCTGCCGTTACACTGATTCCCAGACTGACTACGCACAGAGAGATCAGGCATACCGGTTCAAAGGGATAAGAGAAGATTTTTTCATTGCCTGTCTCTAAAACCTTTATAAATGGAAGAAGAATGGCTGCTGCCGCCACAAATCCCATAAAGGTCATAAACAGTACAAGGAGATCTCCCGCAGCATCATAAGTAGCATCGGCATATAAAACAGACGGATCATAGTCTGAAAAAGATTCCAGGGCGGTTTTTGTCATAGCGAAGCAATAGATCCTGTTCTGAGGGGGCTGAAAGGTTTCTGAAAAAGAATAGTACTCCCTGAGAGAATCTGCAGGATCATTTCTTGCAATTTCATTTAAAGCCTGGGAAGCATTATCCTTTTCATGGGTAAGAAAAGTAGTAGATTTAATATTCCCTTTTGCCCCATATTCGATCACCGCTACAAAGGCATAACCGCTGCTGGAGTCCAGCACAGAGTTTGTCTGGATATTTTCCAGAGAATCATAAAGAGAGTCCTGACTGTCTGCCAGAGACTGGTTGGAATCCAGTGTGCTTCCGGTTTCATCCAGCACTTCATATTCAATAAAGGAACGTATCTCGGAAAATTTCCCATTCCAGTTATTATACATAGTTTGAAAATCATCGGAAACTCCATAGAGATCCTCTTTATAGGTTGCTTCTGAGAAGTCTTCTTCCGGAGAAGATTCTTCAGAGGCTGGACTTTGAGCAGTTTCCTTAGGAGAAGATGACTCCTGGGACCCGGTATCTTCTGAATCTTCCTGATCAGAACCGGAATTCTGTTCACTCTGGGTTTCCTGGGAAGTGTCTCTTTGAAAAAAGATTTCAAAGGGAGTCAGTCCGCCTCCGTGTTCTCTCTGGTATTCTTCTGCATAAAGCACATAAGTATCCTTTACAAGCTGATCCATTAAGTCTGTGTTTGAATAGGAAATCTGTCCGTTTTCTTTTTGCTGGCTGATGTAATGAGGCCGTATGAACATCATTGCCAGTGAAGGAAGAAGAATGACCAGAGCAATGATCACAGCGGCCAGTTTATGATAGTTTTTCGATTTTATATCCAACTCCCCACACCACCTTTAAATATTTTGGCTCCTTAGGGTTGATCTCGATTTTTTCCCGGATATTCCGGACATGGACCATGACAGTTTCGGTATTTACTGCGCGTTCATTCCATACCCGCTCATAAATCTCATCTGCCGAGAAAACCCTCCCAGGATTTTTTATCAGCAACAGAAGAATCTTAAACTCCATAGGAGTCATTTTGACGGGAGCGCCGTCTACACGTACTTCGAAAGTGCTTTCATTGACTTCCAGTCCGCCTATCGCATAGACAGTATCCGCGTTTTTCTCCTCTTTTTCCTGGAGCTTTTCCATAAAGCGGCGGTAGCGGCGCATCTGGGAATTCACTCTCGCCATCAATTCCATGGGAGTGAACGGTTTTGTTACATAGTCGTCTGCGCCGATGTTCAGCCCCATGACTTTATCTACTTCTTCTGATTTCGCTGAGAGCATGATAACAGGGAAATCGTGTTTTTCTCTGAGCTTCATGGTCATAGTGATTCCATCCATTCTGGGCATCATAATGTCCACGATGGCCAGATGGATTTCCTCTTTTTCCAGCATTTCCAGACCTTCTATACCGTCAGCGGCCATGAAGACCTGATATCCCTGGCTTTTCAGATAGATTCCCACGCCCTCTCTGATATCTTTGTCATCTTCCACGATTAAAATGTGATTCATTTCCATGTTTGATTCTCCTGTCTTATGCTGTAAATATAGATTACAATATTAAAAAGTGACATGTGCAAAAACGAAAGATTTTCTTAATAATTATAAATGAAAACCTGGATTTTTCAGTTTTTATCAATATTATAGCAAGGGAGCAAAGAAATCTTTGATACGGTCCATTCTCGCAGTCATAGATCCCAGCAGTGCGTCTAAGATCACAAGAGCTGCCATGGATTCTACCACGACTACGGCCCGGGGTACAATGATAGGATCATGGCGTCCTTTGATCCGGATTTCCATAGGCTCTCCTTTGCGGTTTATAGTTTTTTGAGGAGCGGCGATAGAAGGAGTAGGCTTAAAGGCGGCCCGGAAAATAATGGGAGCTCCGTCGCTGATGCCGCCGGTGATGCCGCCGGAATGATTGGTGATTTTTACTGGTTTTCCCTGCTCATCTGTATCATAGCCGTCGTTGTTTTCAAGTCCTGTAGAACGGGCGGCATCCATGCCGGATCCGATCTCAAAGCCTTTTACTGCGCCAATGGAGAGTATAGCCTTTGCCAGAGTAGCATCCAGTTTGTCAAACACCGGTTCTCCCAGCCCGGCCGGAACACCGGTGATGACGCATTCCACCATTCCTCCCAGGGAATTGGTTTCTTTCATGGCCTGCTCCAGACATTCCTGTGCTCTGAGCGCTGCCTGGGAATCTGGCATATACAGGGGGTTTCTGAAAATTTCTTCTTTGTCAAAGTGTCGGGGATCTATGGTTACAGGGCCGATGGCACAGGTATAAGCAGTAAGAGAAATCCCCAGCTCTTTCAGGATTTTTGATGCTACAGCCCCGGCAGCTACTCTTCCGATAGTTTCCCGACCTGAGGAACGTCCGCCTCCCCGATAGTCCCGGAAACCGTATTTTCTGTCATAGTTCAGATCTGCATGACCAGGACGGTAGGATTCAGCAATTTCTGTGTAATCCCGGGATCTCTGATCAGTATTAGGAACCATAAGAGAAATTGGAGTTCCCGTAGTTTTTCCTTCGAAGACTCCGGAGAGGATCTCTACCTGATCCGCCTCCTGGCGTTTGGTAGTGTATCTGGACTGACCGGGTTTTCTTCTGTTCAGAAATTTTTGGATATCTTCCTCACATAAGGAAAGTCCGGCGGGGCAGCCGTCTATAACCACGCCTATAGCTTTTCCGTGGGATTCTCCCCAGGTAGTAATTTTAAAAATATTTCCAAATGTAGAACCGTTCATAAGGTTTACCTCCTTTGTGATTTAGCTAAGACTATATAAAAGAACGATAAGAATGGCCTGTACGATCAAAATAGCCGGAAGGCCTAAGGCAAATTTGGCATGTTGGGTTTTATGGCGGAAGAAACGCATGCCGCAGATCGCCCCCAGGGAGCCGCCGCAGACGGCAATACCCAGAAGAGTTTTTTCCGAGATCCTCCATTGATGAGTCTTAGCCTTCTGCTTATCGATGCCAAAGCAGATAAAAGCCAGTATATTTACAACTGCAAGGTACATAATTATATTTTTTATCAAAACTGACACTCCTTTGTGCATTTATGATCTACAGGAGGATTGTTTCCGGTATCCGGAGTTCTCCTGCCAGATTTTTATAGAAATTTTTCTCGATCTCCTCTCGCTGATGGTAGTTGCCCAAAAGCCACATGAGTTTTGTTACTACGGCTTCTGTGCTCATATCATAGGCCTGAAAGACTCCTGCCCGGAGGGCGGCATGACCGGTCTCGTATACTGAAAGATCACTGCCTTCATAAGGACACTGGCTTTTTACGACTACCGCCATGCCTTTGCGGATCACCTCTTCCAGATCTTTCATCACCTCTGAAGAAAGGGTGGGAATGCCGCCCAGACCGAAGGCTTCTATGATCAGACCACGGTATCCTTGCTCATAAAGAAGCTGAAAGATCTTTCCGTCAAAGCCAGGCACAAGTTTGATGAGAAAAATTTTTTCCTCCAGATCTTTTTTCAGCTTACAGGGTCCTGTAAGCCTGGGAATGTAAGAAGGCTGGAGATCCAGCCCTCGGGAGTTTATTTCACCGATGTAAGGATAATTGATACTTTCAAAGGCATGGAAGCTGGCAGTACGGACTTTGGAAGCCCTTGTGCCCAGGATTACTTTTCTGTTGAAAGCCAGAAAGATCCCTGGGATAGAACTGGCGGCCATATGAATGGCACAGCGGCAGTTCTCCACAGCATCGGCCAGAGGATTCAGGATGGAAAGCTGGCTGCCGGTAAGGACTACCGGGATAGGAATATTGGGCAGCATAAAGGACAGGACAGAGGATGTATAAGCCATGGTGTCCGTGCCGTGGAAAATGACAATGCCGTCATAATCCCTGTGCTTTTCATAGATAGTTTCCGCCAGGATCTGCCAGTTTTCCGGCTGGATATTTGCGCTGTCCAGCTGGAAAAGTTCCAGAAAATCTACCTGATACAGAACCGTAATATCCGAAATGTAGTCCAGTATGTCTTTCCCGGAAAGTCCGGGGACCAGTCCTTTTTCGTCCTGGACACATGCCAGGGTTCCTCCTGTGGTAATGATCAGCAATTTCTTTCTCATAGTTTACCTCTGAATCAAGATTTTACAGATTCCCATCTTCCTGAAGCGCCGCAGGGAAGAACCAGTCCGGTGCTGGTCACAGGAAGTCCGATTTCCTGGGAATCTACCTTTCCATGAAATTTTTTCAGCTCTACAGAGAGCATATAGGTGAGCACTGCGGGAGCAAGCCCGGTGGTATAGGAGTTCAGCAGGAAAAATAAGGGCCGGTCTGAAAGAATCCGGCAGCAAAGACGGATCAGATGATGGATATTATCCTCAATCTTCCAGATTTCTCCCTTGGGGCCTCTTCCATAAGAAGGAGGATCCATGATGACTGCATCATAGGTGTTTCCTCTCCGGATCTCCCGTTCCACAAATTTTACGCAATCATCTACCAGCCAGCGGATAGGAGCGTCTTTTAAACCTGAAGACACAGCATTTTCTTTAGCCCAGGAAACCATGCCCTTGGAAGCATCTACATGAGTGACGCTGGCGCCTGCCGCCGCAGCGGCCAGTGTAGCTCCTCCTGTATAGGCGAAAAGGTTCAGCACTTTTACCGGTCGGCCGGCATTCCTGATTTTTTCAGAAAACCAGTCCCAATTTACCGCCTGCTCCGGAAACAGCCCGGTATGTTTAAAACTAAAGGGCTTTAAGTGAAAGGTAAGGCTTCTATACTGAATGGTCCACTGTTCCGGGAGACCGAAAAATTCCCATTCACCGCCTCCCTTTTTACTCCTGTGGTAATGGCCGTTGGGATGTTTCCAGCCTTTGTGAGTTCTGGGAGTATCCCAGATAACCTGGGGATCCGGACGGACCAGGAGATAGTCTCCCCATCTTTCCAACTTTTCACCTCTGGAGGTATCGATTGCTTCATAGTCTTTCCATTTATCTGCGATCCACATAGAATGATCCTTTCTATAATAATATAATGATGAATAAACCTCAGAATCAGGGCATGCAGGAGGTCCTGCTCCATGATATCCGAGAATTTTCTGACATGGTTAGTATAACAGAAGGAAAAAGGGCAGGCAACCGACGATTGAATTTTAAGTCTTTTATTTAGTATTCAAGCATACATTGAGGTAGCAGACAATCTCTATCCCACATCCGGGAGGTATGCAATGTATGAAACATTAAAGGAAAAAGAACTTTGCGAAGTTCTTGATTCAGATTTAAAATCTGGTCTGACTCAGAAAGAGGCTAAAAAGCGTCTGGAAAGCCAGGGAGAAAACATTTTGAAAAAGGGCAGGGAAAAAAATCTCTGGGATATGATACAGGAACAGATAAATGATCCGATGATTTTTATTTTGTTTGTGGCAGCCGCTATCTCCATGCTGCTGAGAGAATTCAGCGATACCGGGATCATCCTGGCAGTGATTTTTCTGAACACCGGGATAGGAGTGATCCAGGAAGGAAAAGCGGTAAAGGCGCTGGAAGCGCTGAAGAAAATCACTGCGCCGGAGGCCCTTGTAAAAAGAGAAGGGATATATGGGAAAATCCCGGCTTCTGAACTGGTAAGAGGTGATCTGGTGAAAGTGGAAGCCGGAGATCAGGTTCCGGCAGATATCCGGCTGATCAGCGTGAGAGGACTATCGGCAGATGAATCTGCACTTACCGGAGAATCTCTGCCTGTTCTTAAGACTTCCCTTCCTCTTTCCCAGGGACTTCCTGTGGCAGAACAGAGGAATATGCTGTTTATGTCTTCTCAGATCATGAAAGGAAGCGGAGAGGGAATTGTCACTGCCACAGGAATGGATACAGAACTTGGGAAAATTGCAGATATGATCAATCAGGTGACAGGAGAACATACTCCTCTTCAGAAGAGACTGGGAGATTTGGGAAAAATCCTCAGTATTACTGCTGTGGGATTCTGTCTGGCGCTATTTCTTTTGGGCCTGTTTCAGCACAGAGATATGCTCCAGATGCTCCTTTTGGCGATTTCACTGGCTGTAGCGGCAATTCCTGAGGGCCTGCCTGCAGTAGTGACCATTGTCCTGGCTCTGGGAGTCGGGAGAATGGTAAAAGTCAATACGATTATCCGGAAATTGCCGGCAGTGGAGACGCTGGGGTCTGTGGGGATAGTATGTTCGGATAAAACAGGAACACTGACGGAGAATCATATGAGGGTTGCGGAAATCTATGCCAATGATATGACACTGCCGGTATCAAAAGTTCGAAAACGTGAATTTCCAAGGCTGATGGAGGGATTTCTTCTATGCAATAACAGTATGCTGGGAAAACAGGAAATCGGAGATGCCACAGAGCTTGCCCTGCTCCATATGGGGAGAAATATGGGATATGACAGAGAAAGACTTCTGGAACAGTATCCCCGGACTTTTGAGGTCCCCTTTGACTCGGAAAAAAAGTATATGATAAGTGTACATAAGGACAGCGGATATGAAACGGTTTATGTGAAAGGAGCCTGTGATTATCTGCTGGAAAAATGTGATTATGTACAGTTGAGAGACCGGAAGGAACCAATGACCCAAGCCAGAAAGATGAAGATCCGTCTGGCCATGGAGAGCATGGCCAGAGAAGGGCTCCGGATCCTGGCTCTGGCCTATCGGGAAAGGGTGGAGGAAAAAACAGAAACGGCTTTGATGAGAGGGTTGATCTTCGCAGGAATGGCAGGGATGATCGATCCGCCCAGAAAGGAAGCGGCCTCCTCTGTAAAGATTTTGAAAAAAGCAGGGGTAAGTGTTGCAATGATCACTGGGGATTATAAAGAAACCGCCTTTGCCATTGCCAGAAAAATCGGTATCGCCGACTCGGCGCAGCAGTGTATGACCGGAGACGAGATTGATAGAATGAGTCCGGAAATGTTCGGGAAAAAGATTAAAAATATCCGGGTTTTTGCCAGAGTGACTCCTGCCCATAAAGTAAAAATTGTCAGAGGATTTCAGAAGGCGGGGCAGATCGTAGCTATGACCGGAGACGGAGTTAATGATGCTCCTTCCCTTCAGGCTGCGGATATTGGTATTGCTATGGGGAAAAACGGAACAGATGTGGCGAAAAACGCTGCGGATATGATTCTTACAGACGATAACTTTGCCACTATAGAAAAAGCTATGGAAGAGGGAAGGAGTATTTATGTAAATATTAAAAAAGCCATCCTTTTCCTGCTGTCTTCCAACTTTGGAGAAATCCTGACAATGTTTGCCGCAGTACTTCTGGGGCTTCCGGCGCCGTTGAAAGCCAGCCATATCCTGTGGGTGAATCTGATCACAGATTCTCTCCCCGCACTGGCTTTGGGCGTAGATAAAAATGATCCCAAAACCCTTATGAATAAAAAACCCAGAGATCCTAAGGAAGGGATTTTTGCTCATGGAGGATGGATTTTTACTATTTTTTACGGAATCCTTATAGGAAGCATTACCCTTTATGCTTTTTATATAGGGGGTCAGACTTACGCCTTTACAGTTCTGGGAATCTCTCAGCTGTTTCATGCCTGGGGAATGAGGGACCGTGAAAAGTCGGTGCTGAGGATGAATCACTTGGAAAATCCGTTTATGATCCTTGCCTTCTTTCTGGGGATCTTTCTTCAGGTGCTGGTCACAGAAGTGCCCTGGCTGATCCAGGCTTTTGGTACTGAGAAACTTTCTTTTGGGGAATGGAGGCTTTTGCTGGGAATTTCGGCTCTGCCTCTGGTATTCCATGAGCTGCTGCTTCTTCCAGGCAGGATCCTGGGGCTGTGGAAGAACCAGTAAACTTTACGGAATTCATAAAATGCAGGATGGGAAATGTAAAATTGCATATAAAATTAAAAAAACCGTTATTTTTCCGGTATAAAACCACGAAAATGCAAGAAAACCTTGACAGCACATCATGCGGCGGATACAATAAGAAACAGTGAAATCAAAATACCAGGAGGAGAGCCATGACACCGTACAGAGAACTTAGCAGAGAACAGTTACAGGCCATGAAAGGCGATTTAGAGAAACAGTTTGAGGAAGTAAAAGCCAAGGGATTAAATCTTGATATGTCAAGAGGAAAGCCTTGTAAAGAGCAGCTGAACCTGTCTATGGGAATGCTGGAAGAATTAAAGAGTACAGATAAACTGAAATGCGAAACTGGAATAGACTGTCGTAACTACGGACTTCTGGAAGGGATTCCCGAGGCGAAAAGATTGTTAGGAGAAATGACAGAGGTAGCTCCGGAGCATATTATCATTTTTGGGAACTCAAGTCTGAACGTTATGTTTGATACAGTGTCACGTTCTATGACCCATGGTGTCTGCGGAAGCACTCCCTGGTGTAAGCTGGATAAAGTAAAATTCCTGTGTCCGGTTCCGGGATATGACCGTCATTTCCGGATCACAGAGTATTTCGGCATTGAAATGATCAATGTCCCAATGACTCCTACAGGCCCTGACATGGATATGGTAGAAGAACTGGTAAGTTCTGATCCGGCCATTAAAGGAATCTGGTGCGTGCCGAAATATTCCAATCCTCAGGGAATCACTTATTCAGCAGAAACAGTGAAGAGATTCGCCAGACTGAAACCTGCTGCAGAAGATTTCCGTATTTTCTGGGATAATGCTTACTGCATTCATCATTTATACGACGAACATCAGGATTTCCTTCTGGAAATTTTAGATGAATGTGAAAAAGCCGGAAACCCGGATATGGTATATAAGTATGTTTCTACTTCTAAAGTGACTTTTCCTGGATCAGGGATCGCCGCTATCGCCGCATCTCCCAGAAATCTCCAGGATATCAGGGAACATATGACTGTCCAGACTATTGGCCATGACAAAATCAATCAGCTTCGTCATGTACGCTTTTTCGGCGGCATTGTGGGCATGCATAAACATATGAAGAAACATGCAGAGATCCTCCGTCCGAAATTTGAGGCAGTAGAAAGTACACTGGAGCAGGAACTGGGAGGAGCAGAGATCGGAACCTGGACTAAACCTATGGGCGGATATTTCATTTCTTTCGATTCTTTGGAAGGATGCGCAAAGAAGATCGTAGCGAAAGCGGCGGAGGCAGGTCTGAAAATGACAGAAGCCGGCGCTACTTATCCATATGGCATTGATCCGAAAGACAGTAATATCCGTATTGCGCCGAGTTTCCCTTCTTTGGAGGAACTGCAGCTTGCAACAGAGATTTTTGTCCTCAGTGTCAAGCTGGTAAGTATTGATAAATTACTGGAAGAAAAATAATGGAATGATGAAATAAGAGGGGCGCTGTGAGGATTCACGGCGCTTCTTTGTATCACATAAGAAACATAAGAATCTCCTGGATACGGGGTTGGTATAGGCAAAGTTTTGTGTTATACTGAATCGAAACAGAATTAGTAAGGGGTAAGAGATATGGCAGAAAAAAAATCTAAGAAAGGAAAGTACAATAAAACAACGAAAACTATACTGGGAGTCCTGATCGGATGTGCGGCACTGCTGGTGATCGCTTATGGAATAGGTGTATTTTATTATTCCGGACATTTTCTCTCCGGGACAGAGATTAATGGCGTAGATTGTTCTGGAAAGACGGTAGCGCAGGCAGAGAAGAGCATAGAAAGCCAGATTGCCTCCTATCAGCTGGTGCTGAAAGAAAGAGAGGATAAAAGTGAAACTATCAGTGCTTCCCAGATCAACATGCAGTATATAAGCGACGGAGGCGTACAGGAGCTGAAGGATCAACAGAATCCGTTTCTGTGGTTTTTATCATTTGTGCGGCATCAGAACTATACTATGTCGGCAAATATCTCCTATGATGAAGAAGCTTTGAGTACAGCTGTAGGATCTTTGGAATGTTTTAAAGATGAAAATGTTGTTCAGCCTACAGATGCACATCTGGAGGTGCAGGACGGGCAATATGTGATCGTAGAGGAGACTCAGGGCAATGCTCTTGATAAAGACAAAGTGACCGAGGCAGTAAAAAAAGCCATCGACGGAGGGGAAACCCTTCTGGATCTGGATCAGGCAGGATGTTACATAGAGCCTTCTGTTCTCAGCACAGATGAGAATCTGGCAAAGCAGCGGGACGAAGGCAATAAACTTCTGACAGTCACCGTTACCATTGACTTTTCTGACAGACAGGAAGTGATCAATGGAGATGTTATGAAAGACTGGCTGACTACGGATGAAGAGGGAAATGTGGATCTGGATCAGGCAAAGGTAAGAGAATACGTTCAGCAGCTTCAGTATAAGTATGATACTTTCGGAAGCTCCAGGGAGTTCAAGACTTCTTCCGGACAGACTATCACCGTCAGCGGAGGAGATTATGGATGGCTGATCGCGCCTAATGACACTACGGCCAAGATCATAGAAGCGATTAAGAGCGGGCAGTCTCAGACCATTGAGCCAGAGTACACTTATACAGGTTACTGCAGGGATACCAATGATATCGGAAATACCTATGTAGAGATCAGTCTGGATCAGCAGCATATGTGGTTTTATAAAGACGGCCAGCTGATCGTAAGTACGGATGTAGTGACAGGATGCCATAATAAAGGATGGGATACCCATACTGGTGTTTATGCTATTATGTATAAAGAGCGGGATGCCACATTAGTTGGAGAAGGGTATAATTCCGCAGTATCTTATTGGATGCCTTTTTATGCAAATGTAGGAATCCATGATGCCAGCTGGAGATCCAGCTTTGGCGGATCCATATATATCAATAATGGTTCTCACGGCTGTGTGAACACACCTACAGATAATGCGGCTGCGATTTACAATAATATTGAAAAAGGCGTGCCGGTAGTTGTATATTAGAAAAAACTGACCAGAAGGAGTTAGGATATGAATATAGTAGTTTTAGCAGGAGGAAACAGTACAGAAAGAGAAGTTTCCATTGTCTCCGGCCAGGGAGTATGCGGAGCTCTCCGGGAGAGAAATCATAGAGCGGTCCTTTTAGACGCCTATTTTGGCCGGGAAAAACTGGATGAGGATTTGTTCCCTGCAGAATACGATATAGAAAAAGAAGCAGCGTGGATGAAGGCCAAAAGTCAGGAGCTGGAAGAGACTATGAAGAGCCGCAAAGAGTTTTTTGGGCCTTATGTTCTGGATATCTGTAAGGCCGCGGATATTGTTTTTCTGGCTCTTCACGGCGCTAACGGAGAAGATGGAAAAGTGCAGTCCGTGTTGGATCTGATGGGAATTCCATATACCGGTTCCGGCCATCTGAGCAGCGCTATGGCGATGGATAAAGGAATTACCAAAATGGTATTTGAAGCAGCAGGAGTTCCGACTCCCAAGGGAATTACTCTGGACAAGAAAACCTGTACTTCAAAGCTTTCAGATTATGGGATGGATTTTCCCGTTATAGTTAAGCCCTGCTGCGGAGGCTCCAGCGTAGGAGTATGTATTGCCAGAAACCAGAAAGAATATGAAATGGCTCTGGCGGAAGCCTTTTCCTATGAAAACGAGGCGGTAGTAGAACAGTTTATCCAGGGACGGGAATTTTCCGTAGCGGTAGTAGATGGAAAAGCCTATCCGGTTATTGAGATCGCCCCTTTAGAAGGCTTTTATGATTATAAAAATAAATACCAGGAAGGTTCCTGTGTAGAGACCTGTCCGGCAGACATTTCCGTAAATCTTACCAAGGAGATGCAGATGTATGCAGAACAGGGCTACAAAGCCCTTCATCTGGAAGCCTACGCCAGATTGGACTTTATTATGGATGATGAGGGAAATATGTATTGTCTGGAGGCCAATACCCTGCCGGGAATGACGCCAACCAGTCTGATCCCCCAGGAAGCAAAGGTTATCGGTATGAGTTATCCCCGGCTTTGCGAAAAGCTCATAGAAGTTTCATTTAATAAATATCGTTAAGGGGGGACAGGTGATGAAAAACCTGACATTAGAACATATTGCCCAGGCCTGCCAGGGACAGTACAGAGGTCCTGAAGAAGAAAAATACAAAGAAGCAGCCGGGATTTTTACGGACAGCAGAAAGGTTCAGGAGGGAGGTCTTTTTGTTCCCATTAAAGGAGCAAGAGCAGACGGACACGATTTCATCGAAGAAGTCATGAAAAAGGGAGCTTTGGCAACACTCTCTGAAAAAGACCTGGGAGAGCAGGATTATCCCTATATTCTGGTGGAATCTTCCCTTCAGGCAGTGAAAGATATAGCAGAATACTATCTGAAGCAGCTGAAGATCCCGGTGGTAGGAATCACCGGCAGCGTAGGGAAGACAAGCACAAAAGAAATGATCTCTTCTGTTTTGTCCCAGAAATATAAGGTACTGAAAACCCAGGGGAATTTTAATAATGAGCTGGGACTGCCTCTCACTGTGTTCAACCTTCGGGAAGAGCATGAGATAGCAGTGCTGGAAATGGGGATCAGCGATTTTGGAGAAATGCACAGACTGGCTAAGATCGCCAGGCCGGATACTTGTGTGATCACTAATATCGGTCTGTGCCATCTGGAATTTTTAAAGTCCAGAGACGGAATCTTAAAAGCTAAGACAGAAATTTTTGATTTTCTCAGAGAAGATGGACACATTGTTCTGAATGGCGACGATGACAAGCTGGTCACTGTAAAAGAAGTGAAAGGGATCAGACCTGTATTTTTCGGCCTGGAAAATCATCAGGGAGTCTGGGCAGATGAGATAGAGCCTCAGGGACTGAAGGGAATTTCCTGCCGGATCCATATGGGCAAAGAGAGCTTTTCAGTTTTGATCCCCGTTCCGGGGAAACATATGGTGTACAATGCTCTGGCAGCCGCTGCGGTGGGTCAGATTTACGGCCTTTCGGAGGAAGAGATCCGTAAGGGAATTGAAAGCCTTCAGCCGGTAAGCGGCCGTTTCCATATCATTGATACACAGCGTTATACCATCATAGATGACTGCTATAATGCAAACCCTGTTTCTATGAAGGCATCTCTGGATATATTGGCGGATGCCTCAGGACGTAAAGTGGCGATCCTGGGAGATATGGGAGAACTGGGGGAAGATCAGGTGGATATGCACAGGGAAGTAGGTGTGTACGCTGCTTCCAGAAGCATTGATGTAATCCTTTGTGTGGGCCAGTTGTCCGCATACATGGCGGAAGCTGCGCGGTTTACGGCTCCTGCAAAAGAGATCCTGCATTTTTCCACGAAAGAAGAACTTATGAAAGAATTGCCTCAGCTTTTGAAAAAAGGAGACAATATTCTGGTGAAAGCTTCCCATTTTATGGAATTTGGGAAGATTCTGGAAGCTCTTCAAGAATAAATCTTCGGAAGTTTTCCACTGCGGGAGGAGTATAGACTTGGTTATTGCTGACCATGTAAATATTTCTTCTGGCAGTGGAATTTTTTATTTTTATTTTCTTTATATTCAGGTGCTCCAGTAAATCCATTTCCGGCACTATAGAAATCCCAAAATTCTGGGCGGTCAGCCCTGCGATAACCTGATCTTCTTCTGTCTCATATGCGATTTTGGGTTTTTGTCCGATTTTTTCAAAGAGACGGTCCACATCATACCTTACTCCAGAACCTTGAGCAAAATAAATATAAGGGTATTTGAGCGTTTCTTCCAGATTTATTTCCCGGAACTTTGCCAGAGGATGGTCTCTGGAAACAATCAGGACAAGATGCTGGCCGGCTACAGGCTCACAGAGAAAATCCTGGTCTTCCGGGGGATAAGAGGAAAAGACCAGATCAAAATGCCCTGCTTTCAGACCTTTTAAAAGTTCACTGGTAACCCCTGTATGAAAGGTAAAGTGGATATCTGTTTCCGGATGGGAGTCGGAGAACTCCTTTGCCAGGGACGGAAGCCACTGAACGCCCAATACTCGCAGAAATCCAAGACGGATAGTCCCGGCTCCTCTGGAGCTGCGTTTAAGCGCCGCTACCCCGGAATCCAGAGTTTTCAGTACGTTTTCCGCACAGCTTAAAAATTCTTCTCCGAAGCAGGTAAGGCTGGTGTTGCGTCCGATCCTTTCAAAGAGCTGTACCCCCAGTTCCTTTTCCAGCTGATTTATGGCATGACTGAGACTGGGCTGCGCAATGCACAGGTGCTCTGCGGCTTTTGTATAGTGTCTGGTATGAGCCAGTTCTACAAAATATCTCAGGTGAAACAAATTCATAGAAAATTCCTCCTTTCTGCTTGACTTTTTATTTGCAGACTTATTATAAGAAAGATATAACACAATCTATAGACAAAATCTATAAAATAATAGAAATTATTCATTTGATTTTAAAGAAAAGAAATTCTATGATATCTCCAGATCAAAGATCAGTTTATACCAGGAAGGAGGAAGACGGAAGCTTGTAAAGAAAAGATTCTGTCACAGTAAATGAAGGAAGATAAAATTCAGGTCAGAGGCGAACTGGCCCTGATCCCTTTGATTTTTGTAAACAGCTTTGCTGTTGTACTAATGCTTTATTCCGGGTCCGGAATTTCAGCTATATCCAGTGTGCCCTATGGATTTAACCAAGTGATCCCTGTGATTTCCCTGGGAACCTGGACTTATATTTTTCAGGGACTTTTAGTCGCTATATTGTTTATTTTGAAAAAAAGAGTTTATCTTCCCTATCTGTTAAGTTTTGTGGTAGGTTTTTTCTTTGGAATCGCAGTGGATCTTCATCAGTCCTGGATAGAAGTGCTTCCCCGGGGCCTGGCCTGGAGGATCCTGTATTTCTGCCTCAGCTATCTTCTGATCTGCTTCGGCATTGCCCTTGCAAACCGGTGTAAAATGCCCATTGTGCCTACAGACCTTTTCCCAAGAGAATTTTCGCAGATTACAGGAATTCCCTATTCCAGAGTGAAAATTATTTTTGATGTATCCTGTCTGGCTGTGACGGTTTTCATGACCGGTACCTTTTTGGGACATATCAAAGGCCTGGGGGTAGGAACAGTTCTTGCTGCTTTTACCATGGGCAAGGTGATCGGCTGGATAGGCAGCTGGATGGACCGATATGTTGTTTTTGTTTCCTGTATGGAAGATTTCTCATTTCACAGGAACAAACACAGGAGAAGGGTATCTTTGGAAAAAATCTGAAATAAAAAAGACTGGAGCATTCAACAGAATCCGAAAGATCTGCTGAATGTTCCGGTCTTTTTATAGATGCTGGTTTTTTTTCAGCATTTCCAGAATCACGTTCCGGGTGTAGCTTCCTAAGTGTTTCTTTTCATCTTTGGAAAGCTGCTCTGGATAAATAGGCTCCCCATATTCTACCACTACTCTGCAGGGATGGATCTTCGGAAGATGGGCTTCGAAGATTTCTGCAGAATTATGGATAGCGATAGGAATCACCGGGCAATTTGTCTTGGTTGCAATTTTAAAGCTTCCTTCATGGAAAGGAAGCATTTCCAGTTCGCTGTCATGTTTATTTCTGGTTCCTTCCGGAAAGATACAGATAGACACGCCCTTTTTGATCTCGTCGATAGCAGTAAGAATAGTCTTCAGCCCTTCTTTGATATCCTTCCGGTCCAGGAAAAGGCAGTGGAGATATTTCATCCAGTTGGACAGCAGAGGAATAGGTTCCATTTCTTTTTTGGCAATATAGCCGGTGGTGTCAGGACAGAGCACATAGGTGAGGAGAATGTCAAAATAACTCCGATGGTTTCCAATATAGAGCACTGCCTGATCCTTTGGGACACGTTCGTGGCCGATGATGGTGATGTCCGCGCCGGTCACTTTCAGAATCAGGCGGAACACAGCCTGAATGATCCGGAGAGAGCTGATGTCTTTTTTTCTTTTGTTCTGCTTTCCAACAAACCATTCCCCGATCAGTATGGGAATGGACAGGATCAGATATCCGATCACAATAATACAGACAATAATAAAACGAAACATAATCTTCAATCCTTTTCTGAAGTCATATTTTCTATACCAAGCGGTATATCACGGGTAAAAAAATAAATATATTTCAGCCCTGATATCATACTATTATAATGAATACCTGTAAAATCTGCAAGGAAAAACAGGTATAATTTTAGTAAATTCTGCATAAATTATGGATAAGGTTGACAATGTGAAGGCGGCAGGAGAATTGAGGAGATATGGAACAGGAATTCTGCTTTTGATGCTGCTTTGCAGTCTCCTGGGAGGCTGCAGCATTGAAAAGGTCCGGGCAGGAGACGGGGTAAAGCCGGAATATACAGTTATAAAGGAAGAAGATTTTCCTGAAAAGGTAAAAGAACTGATCAATGAAAATAAAGAGAAAGAGTTTCAGATGACCTATCAGGATCAGGGCTATCTGTATCTGCTGAAAGGATATGGAAAACAGGAAACAGGAGGATACAGTATCCAGATAGAAGACTTGTCTCTGTGGGAAAATGCCATTCATATTAAAACCGTGCTTATGGGACCGGAAGATGAAGAAAAACTGACAGACGAGCCTTCATATCCTTGTCTGGTTGTAAAGATGAAGTACCGGGAAGAGCCGGTGATTTTTGAATAGAAAAGGGGAGATCTTGTGGATCTGATAACAAAGAAAATGTATATGTTGGAGAGAAAATGCCAGGCGGTGAGCCAGGTTACTTTCGATGAAGATATGAATGTGCCGGATGTAAAGCCAGATATGGGACGGATGATACAGAAAAAAGGCAACATTCAGATTGATGATATTCAGATCAGCGAGGGGAAGGCTTATATTTCGGGAGCGCTCCAGGTCTATATTCTCTATGTCAGTGACAGTGAGGAACGAAATATAGAAAGTCTTATGGGAACCCTTCCATTGGGAGAAAATCTGAACCTGGAAGGCCTGGAAAATGGAGACAAAGTACAGTTGAAATGGGAAATCGAAGACCTTACAGTACATTTGATTAATTCTAGGAAACTGAATATTAAGGCGCTGGTGACATTTACTGCCTACGGGGAAGAGATCGCAGAGACAGAACTGCCTATAGGAGTAGAAGATGGAGATATCTCACAGAAGAAAGAAGAGATATCTGTGATGGGAGCAGCAGTACATAAAAAGGACACAATGAGGGTAAAAGAAGACATCAGCCTTGCTTCCAACAAGCCGGATATCTATCAGCTTCTCTGGAATACAGTAGAGATACGGGGCGTGGATATCCGGACTGAACAGGATAAAGTAGGGGTAAAGGGAGAGCTTTTTGTTTTTGTTCTGTACCGGGGAAACGATGATAATAATTCCCTTCAGTGGCTGGAGCACTCTCTGCCTTTTTATCAGGAGCTGGAGTGTCCGGGGTGCAGTACAGACATGATCCCAAATGTAGAAGTTTCCATGGCCCAAAGCGATCTGAAAGTCAAACAGGATGAGGATGGAGAAGAGCGAAGAATCGGTGTAGATGTGGTACTGGAGCTTGAGATGAATATCTATGAAGAGGAAGAATTGTCTCTGCTGCTGGACGTTTATACACCTGCCAGAGACTGCCAGGCAGTCAGGGAAGAGAAACGTCTGGAAAGCCTTCTGGTCAAAAATTTTTCCAAGTGCAAAGTCAGCGACAGAGTGAAAGCAGAGAACAGCCAGGGAAAAATCCTTCAGATCTGCCACAGCGACGGAAATGTAAAGATTGATGATACCAGTATTACAGAAAGGGGGATTTTAGTTGAAGGGATCGTACAGGTACGGATCTTGTATATTGTCAGCGACGACGAGATGCCTTTTTATTCTATGGAAACGATGATCCCCTTTACCCATCTGATAGAGGCTCCCGGAATCTCCCAGGACTGTACTTTTCATCTGAGGACGGATCTGGAGCAGCTTTCTACCACTATGATAGACAGTGATGAGATTGAGGTAAAAATCATTATTAATCTGAACGCACTGGTGATGAAAGGAATCAAAACAGGAATTATCCGTGGAATCGAAGAACGGGAACTGGACAGGGAGAAACTTAGCAGTATGCCTGGGATTGTCGGATACCAGGTTCAGCCAGGCGATACTCTATGGGATATTGCAAAGAAATTTTATACCACCATAGATACTATTATTCAGCTGAATCACCTGGAGGACAGGGAGATCAGACCCCAGGACACCTTGATCCTGATGAAAAAAGTAGAAGGTTAGAGAAAAAAGGAGGGTATGCAGAGATGAAAAACTTCTTCATACCCTCTTTTTTTGCGGCATTCTCCGGGATTATGCAGGTTTTTCCTGTCCCTGTTCAGGTTTCCTGTTGAAAAATAGTCCTATTTCCGATAGAATGATACCAGGGATTTTATGAGCTGAAATTTCAGAGAATACCTGGCATTATGGAAGAAATAAAGGGAGGAACAATCATGAGATTAAGAGCGCTGGCGAAGATCAATCTGGGACTGGATGTTTTAGGAAAGAGAGAAGATGGATATCATGAACTGCGCATGATCATGCAGACCATCAATATGTATGATCAGCTGGAAATAGAAGTGTGCCAGGAACCGGGAATCCATATTTCTACAAATCTCCCTTTTATTCCTACAAATGAGAATAATTTAGTGTATAAAGCGGCAAAGCTTTTAATGGATGAATTTCAGATTTCAAAAGGAGTGACAGTGGAACTCCAGAAATTTATTCCTGTTGCGGCAGGAATGGCAGGAGGAAGTTCAGACGCCGCAGCGGCAATGATCGGAGTGAACCGGCTGTTCGGACTGGGACTTTCTGTAAAAGAGCTGATGGAAAGAGGCGTGAAGGTAGGAGCCGATGTTCCTTACTGTCTGCTGAGAGGAACGGCCCTGGCAGAGGGGATCGGAGATAAACTCCGTTCTCTTCCGGCCTGTCCCGGCTGTTATGTACTGATCGGAAAGCCGGGGATCAGCGTTTCCACAAAATTTGTCTATGAAAACCTTCACGCAGATCAGCTGAAAGTCCATCCCAATATCGATAAGATGCTGGAAGCTATCCAGTGGCATAATCTCTATAAGTTAGCAGATCTTATGGGAAATGTCCTGGAGACTGTAACGATTCCCAAGTATCCTGTGATCCAGGAGATTAAAGATCATATGAAGGAACATGGGGCCTTAAATGCCATGATGAGCGGCAGCGGGCCTACGGTATTCGGCCTTTTTGACGATAAACGTACTGCAGAACAGGCATGTGAAGCCCTTCGGAGCAGTCATGTGGCAAAGACGGTTTTCTTGACCACAGTTTTTAACAACGGAGGAAGGAGGAAATAAGCATGGAGCTGGAAATGCATATGGATGAGTATCTGCCTTTGAGAGATGTAGTTTTTAATACTCTCCGGGCAGCAATTTTAAAAGGAGAGCTAAAGCCGGGAGAGCGGCTGATGGAAATTGCTCTGGCGGATAAGCTGGGTGTGAGCCGGACGCCTATCCGGGAGGCAATCCGAAAACTGGAACTGGAAGGACTTGTAGTGATGGCCCCCAGAAAGGGAGCAAAAGTGGCTTCTATTACAGAGCGTGATCTGAACGATGTGCTGGAAGTGAGAAAGGGCATGGAGGTTCTGGCTGTTTCTCTGGCCTGCCAGCGGATCACAAAAGAAGAACTAGATAAACTGGATGAGATAGAAGGAAAATTTCAGGCACAGATCGAAGCAGGAAATCTTACAGAACTGGCAGAACTGGACGTAGAATTTCATGATACCATCTATAAGGCTACCAACAACCAGCGGCTGGTCCAGCTTTTGAACAATCTTCGGGAACAGATGTATCGTTACAGGGTAGAATATCTGAAGGATATTGCAGTCCGCAGGACCCTGGCTGATGAACACAGATCCATCTGCGAGGCTCTTCGGGCAGGAGACGAGACAAAGGCGCTGGATTATATCCGGGTCCATATAGATAATCAGCAGAAGGCGATTATCCGGAGCCTGAACCAGGAATAAGAAAAGAATAAGAAGCACATAATAAAGGAGCACCTCATTTACCGAGGATGCTCCTTTATTATATTAGCCTAAAAGGCCTTTTTGATCTGCGGCGGATAAAAGAACGGCCCGGAAATGCGATATACAGAAATAAGGAGAGACTGAGGATGGGAAAAAGTGTATCCTGCAAAATAGAAGAAAACGAAAAATATGTAAGAGAAAGACTGAAGGATTGTGATGACGTTATTGTCCGTCCTATGCTTTTAGGAGAAAAAAAGAAAGTCCGGTGTTTTGTAGTTTATATTGAAGTGGCAGTAAGTAATATGATGCTGGAAGATTCTGTGATCGGAAAACTAGTGAACCATATGTGGGAGATGCCTTCCGGACAGATACGGGAGTTTGTAAAGGATAATGGGATGGGAATATCAGACGTACAGCCTCTGGATACAATGGAAGCTGTTTTTTCTGCTATGCTGGCCGGTAATGCGGTTTTTTTTCTGGATGGCTATAATAAAGCTATTAAGATTTCCAGCAAAGGCTATCCTAATTTAAGCGTTTCAGAATCCACCAGAGAGAAGGTTCTGAGAGGATCTAAAGAAGGATTTACAGATGCAGTGAAGACCAATTCCGCTCTGGTAAGAAAACGGATCCGGGATACCAGGATGAAAGTAAAACAGAAAACGCTGGGAGAGAGGAGTCAGACTGTGGTCCAGCTTTTATATATGGAGGACCTGGTGCGGCCGGGACTGGTTGAAGAGATAGAGAGAAGGCTGGACTCTTTTGTGATCGACGGAGTACTAGATTCAGGAATTCTGGAGCAGATGACAGAGAGCAGCTGGCTTTCTCCCTTTCCTCAGTTCCAGACTACGGAACGTCCGGACAAATGTGCGGCGGAGATTTTAAATGGCAGAATTCTGCTCCTCTGCGACCATTCTCCTGTGGGACTCCTCCTGCCGGCAGTTTTTAACGATTTTCTTCAGGTCAGCGAGGATTATTATAACCGTTTTGCCATTGTATCTCTCCAGCGGTTGATCCGGTATGGGGCTGTGCTTCTGACTTTATTGTTTTCCGGTACTTATCTGGCCGTGACAAATTTTCATACCCAGGTGCTGCCTACGAATCTGATTCTATCTTTTTCTGAAGCAAGGCAGGGAGTACCTTTTCCAGGACTTCTGGAAGTGCTTTTGATGGAACTGGCTTTTGAAACCATCCGGGAGGCGGGGGTACGTATGCCTGGTCCTCTGGGGGGGACCATCGGTATTGTGGGAGGGCTTATCATAGGCCAGGCTGCAGTGACAGCCAATCTGGTCAGTCCTATTGTGGTTGTCGTAGTTGCGGTGACGGCCCTCAGTTCACTGGCGATTCCTACCGATGAATTTTCAGCACCTTTTCGGCTCCTGAAGTTCGGCTTTGTGATTTTAGGAGGCACTATGGGAGTTTTTGGTATGCTGCTGGGGCTGTATCTGGTCCTCAGCCATCTGGCGGGACTGAAAAGCTTCGGCATTCCCTACCTGTCTCCTTTTGCCGCCCAGAATAAAAAGGGTTACATCGGGGAAAAAGACAGTATGATCCGTTTTCCCCTTCCTTTCCTTACCAGAAGACCTTTATATGCCAGAAACGGCCAGGAGGTAAGACTGAAAAAAGGGGAAAAGGAGGAGAAACATGTATACAGATAATGCCAGGATTTCACACAGGCAGCTGTTCCGGCAGATCATTGCCGGACTTTTGGGGGTTTATTTTCTGGTGGTGCCTGTGCTGCCGGAGATTACAGGAAGACAGGGTGTTTTCTGCCTTCTTACAGGGGGAGGGATTTATGGCTTTTTGTCCATATATTTTATCAGGATCCGGAATTTTTTCCAGGATCCGGAAAAATATTTAGGAAGGCTGTGGGGAAAACTGTATATTCTTTTTTATACGTCCTGGCTGTGGCTTATGGGGGTATATCTTCTGTTGATGACAGCAAGGATCACAGGAAAATTTCTCATAGAAGGCAGTGATTCCTGGATAGTAATCCTTTTGTCTGCCTTTGCCGCTTATCTGGGCAGTCACCAGGGGCTGGAGCGGAGAGGAAGAATGGCGGAGGTTGCCTTTCCGGTTCTGCTTTTGATCCTTGGCGGGATGGTCGTTCTGGCGGCTCTTCAGGTGAAACCGGAATATCTGGAAGAAACAGGGGGGCTGTCCTTTTTCGGGTGGATCAAAGGAAGCTGGGAGATCCTGTGCGTGTTTCTTCCCTTCGGTTTTCTTCCGGCAGCGCTAGGCAGCGTAAAAAAACCGGGAGATACGGGCAAAGTGATCTGGGGAGCCATAGGACTGATCACAGGGCTCCTGATTTTAGTCCTCATTATCCTTCAGGGGAGCTTTGGGCTGGGAGGATATGAACATGAAGAGTATCCGGCCGCACGTCTGATGAGCGGTATACGCCTTCCCGGGGATTTTCTGGAGAGAGTGGACCTATTCTGGGTGGCGGCAGCGGTATTTGGGATTTTATTCAGTCTGGGCAGTGTATTTTTCTACAGCCATGAACTGTTGGCAAGGGTCCATTTAGAGAAAACCGCTCTTATGGCAGGGGCAGCAGTGGTGCTGGCAGCTGTTGTCTGCGAAAAAGCCGGGATCTCCACAGATTTTTTTATAGGGATTACTATGGAACTCTATGGTCCTCTGTTCTTTTTTCTGCTGATCCTGGCGGGGGTTGGGGGAAGAAAGAGAAAATTTATAAAGGCAGGACTTCTATTTTTTCCTCTTTTGCTTTTGTCCGGCTGCGGTATTTCTCTGGAGGACAGGGTATTTCCTCTGTCTATGGGAGTGGAGTATGAAAATGGACATTACCAGGTGGTCTATGGGATCCCCCAGTTGTCTGAAGTGACAGGACAGAGCAAAGAAGGAGGAGAGTCGGGAGAAGAACAGGCCCTGGTCTATGAGGGAATGACGCTTCAGGACGCTCAGGAGCGTTTTGATGAAAATCAGGAAAATTATCTGGATATGGGACATATCAAGGCTCTTATCCTGGGGAAAAAACTTCTGGAAGACAGAGAGGCTATGGGGGGGCTTCTCGGATTTCTGGAAGAAAATCCTGCTGTGGCGGGAAATATATATGTATTTGCTGCGGAAGATATGGAGGAAGTTATGAGTCTGGAAGGACAGGGAACGGATTCTCTGGGAGACTATCTTACCGGGATTCTGGAAAATACCCTGGAAAAAAAAGAAAAACAGGCGGTAGTGCTTCAGGATCTGTATGGGGCGTGGCACAGAGAGGAAGAATTCCCTGAACTTTCAGAAGTGACAGTAGTGAATAAGAAGCCGGGAATCCGTCAACACTCCTGATAGAAGATATCGGGAGGTGCTACATAAAATGAAAATAAGGGAAATAAAGAACAAAGTTTTCCTTTGGGCAATTATGGCAGGACTGATAGGAACGCTTGGAATCAATTCTTTTCAGACGGCAGCTTTTGCCGAAAAGACACAGGAGCTTCAGGATCGTTTAGATAGAGAAGTACAGGAAGGGATCGCCGGAAAGATTTTCCGCCTTCATGTGGTAGCCAACAGTGATAAAAAAGAGGATCAGGAATTAAAAATGGATGTGAAGAAAACAGTGGTGGATTATTTATCCCAGAATCTGGGCGCAGAGGCGGATCTGGAAGAAACCAGAGAATATGTTCTGGGAAATCTGTCAGAGATTGAACAGGCAGCTTTAAGGACTATAAAAGAACAGGGAAAGTCCTATCCGGTATCTGCTGCGGTAGAGAAAACCTATTTTCCAGATAAAACCTATGGGGACTGTACGTTCCCAGCAGGAGAATATGAAGCTCTGAATATACGCATCGGAAAGGGAGAAGGAAAAAACTGGTGGTGCGTCCTATACCCCAGTCTTTGTTTTATTGACGATACCTGGGGAGTCGTGTCTCGGGAAAAGAAGGAGGAACTCCAGGAAGTCCTTACGAAAGAAGAATTTCGGACGATCCTTGAAGATCCTGAAGAAAAGAAAAAAGTAAGGATCGGATTTAAATGGTTTTAGTCTTGCAATCTGTTCGGGTTAAGGGTACAATGAAACACAGCGATATAAACAGGTAAAGAGGTTATTGTATGAAACAGATTAAGGATGCCCCAATCGGTGTGTTTGACTCAGGAGTGGGAGGCCTGACAGTGGCCCGGGAGATCATGAGGAATCTTCCTTATGAAAAGATTGTGTATTTCGGAGATACTGCCAGGGTTCCTTACGGAAGCAAATCAAAAGAAACCATTATCCGGTATTCCAGACAGATTGTCAGGTTTTTGCAGACCCAGGATGTAAAAGCAATTGTGGTGGCCTGTAACACAGCCAGCGCTCTGGCTCTGGAGACGATTTCAAAAGAAACAGATCTGCCTATGATCGGAGTGGTGGAACCAGGAGCAAAGGTGGCTGTAGAGACTACCAGAAATAAAAAGATCGGATTGATCGGCACCAGGGCAACGGTAAAGTCCGGCCTCTACCAGAGAGTGATACAAAAAGAAGATCCTCAGATCCAGGTGATCGGCCAGCCATGTCCCCTGTTTGTGCCTCTTGTGGAAGAAGGATGGCTGAAAGACGAGGTTACTCTGGAAGTGGCCAAGCGGTATCTGGATCCTCTTCTTGCTCAGGATATTGATACCCTGATCCTTGGATGCACCCATTATCCCCTTCTCCGATCCCTGTTGAAAGGGGTGGTAGGAGATAAAGTGACATTGGTGAATCCTGCTTATGAAACAGCTCTGGCTCTCGGAAGAATGCTGGAAGATAAAGGGATTTTGAGAGAGGGAAAAGAAGAAGAGGAATTTCCTTACCGATTTTTTGTCAGTGATGAGGAAGAATATTTTCAGCAGTTTGCCAATTCTATTCTGCCCTATGATGTAAAAACTACCGAGCAGATCCGGATAGAGGAGTATTAAGATGAATAAAGATGTATTAGTTACTATTAAAGGTCTTCAGAATCTGGAGAATACAGGAGATCCTGAGGAAGTCGAACTGGTGGCGAAAGGGGATTATTATTTTAAAAACGGACATCATTATATACTTTTTGATGAGATGACCGAGGGATTTTCAGAGCCTACCAGAAATACCATCAAAATTACAGAAAAAAGTGTGGAAGTGAAGAAAAAAGGTGTTACCAATGTTCAGATGATCTTTGAAGAGAATAAGAAGAATCTTACATATTATGCCACACCTTTCGGCAATCTTCAGATGGGGATCGCCGCAACGAAAATTGCCGTGCAGGAAGAAGAGGAAGGCCTGGATCTGGCCATTGACTATGCTTTGGAGATCAATGCGGAACATGCGGCGGATTGCCAGATACAGATCAATGTAAAACCCAAAGCAGAAGGAAAATTTTCTCTGGATTTGCTGCCGTGATCTGCTGCCTGCGCAGGATCCATACATAAATAAAACAGAGCTCCCGGAAGCCGTCTGAAACAGATGCTTCCGGGAGCTCTTTAAATGTTCCTTATTCTTTGTGTGCCAGGCTTGTGGCTTTTGCTTTGATCCTCTGGAAGAAACCTGGCTTTTTCGGCGGAGGCGTCAGGGAACCTCTCAGTCCTCTCACGCTCATGATATAAATTCCGCTTATTTCTGCTTTGATTTCTTTTTTTACAGGAATCAGGTCATATACGGATTCGTCAGCTACCAGAGACATGATCCTGGGTCCGATCTTTGCTTTTACGATAGGCAGTTTGGAACGGCGCATCAGTTTGGGTGTCTGGTCAATTACCATCTGAGGAAGCCCGGACTGTTTAATGGGAAGCCGCTTCTTATCAATTACCAGCATAGTGATGGTCTGCTTTGCCGCTTCCATCTGCTCCTGCTGTTCATCTCTTTTTTTCTGAGCCTTTTTACCAAAAAAGTAAAGGACAACAAGGCCGACGATCAAAATAGCCACGATTATAAAAAATACTATCCAGCCATTCATTTGTAGAAAACCTCCTAGAATCTCTATGTCATACTTCAATTATTCTAGCATTGTTTCCCGGAAAAGGCAACTAAAAATAGCGAGAAAGCCTTTCATTTTAGGGTTATATATGGTATAACACCAAGTGTAGGACTAATTTTTGCGAGAGGAATGAAAGTATGAGAAAAAAAATCGTAACCCTTCTTTTGGCTGCGGCCGTTTTGTGTTTTACTGCCGGATGCTCTGACAAGGAAGAGAGTGAAGATAACGAAAATACCGCACAGGAAGCAGAAGAAGAATCTGTAGTCAATGACGAAGGGCTGGTGGTAGCTGTGGATGTAGATAATCTGGAAGATTATGTGACTCTGGGGCAATACCAGAATCTGACTGTGGAGGAAGCTCCGGAATCAGAGGTGACTGAGGAGGATGTGGATTCTTATATAGAGCGTCAGCTTGTGTACAATTATGCTCCGGTTGAGGTCACTGAGGATCGGGCAGTACAGGAGAATGATACAGTGAACATTGATTATGCAGGATACCTGAACGGGGAAGCCTTTGACGGGGGAACTGCCCAGGATCAGGATCTTCTTATAGGATCAGATAGCTATATCGATGGATTTGAGGACGGACTTATCGGCCATAAAAAGGGAGAAACTGTATCTTTGAATCTGACATTTCCCGAAGATTATTCTAATGCAGATCTGGCAGGACAGGCTGTTGTTTTTGAAGTAACGATTAATTCTATCTCTCAGCCCCCGGAGCTGACAGATACCTGGGTTGCGGCAAATACAGACTATGATACAGTGGAAGATTACAGGCAGGCTCAGAAAGAGAGTCTGGAGCAGGAATCAGATAACGAGTATGAAAGCCAGGTAAAATCAGATCTGTTTCAGAAAGTTACAGAAAATTCAGAGATTAAAGACTATCCGGAAGATGCTTTAAATAATCTGAAATCCGATATAGAGACACAGATGGATTCTATGTATACCTCTACATATGGAATGAGTCTGGAAGAAGCTCTGGAAGCCCAGGGAATTTCTCAGGAGGAGGCAGACCAGAGCATAGACCAGACGGCAAAAAGCTATCTGTCACAGTATATGATTACACAGGCTATTCTGGACGCAGAAGGAATTCAGCTTACAGAAGCTGATTATGAAAAAGCTTTGGAAAAATTTGCCAAGCTCAGCGGATTTTCCGATGGGGAATCTATGAAGAGTATGTATTCAGATATGAATGTGCTGAAAGGAAATGTACTTTGGAATGTAGCCTGCGATACTATAATGTCAACTGCAACTATTACGGAAACTCAAGCAGCTTCCACTGATGAAGGAGCCGCTCAGTAAAAAATCAGGGAACAGCAGAACAGGAAGCGCCATAAAGATTTATAAGAGGTGAAAGAATGGCAGAAAATAAAAAAAGTAAAAGACGTAACTCGAAAAGGAAAATCCTCCTTTTGACAGGCGGAGGAATTATTGTTCTGGCAGCAGGAGCCGTTGGCGGAGTCTTTTTATATCACAATATGTTCTCCGGTTCCAGGGAAGAGATCCTGAAAGAATATATGGCCTTTATAGAAGACGGCAAGTATGAGGAAATGTATGATCTTCTGGACAGCAGTTCTCAGGAAGCGGTTTCCCGGGAGGATTTTATTACCAGGAATCAGAATATTTATGAAGGAATCGAGGCATCGGATATCCGTTTGGACATTTCCGGAGATCAGGACAAAGGGCAGCCGCTGTCTTATAGTGTGGTGATGAATACTATTGCCGGTGAAATATCTTATGACAATACCACCGCCTTTGAACGGGAGGAGGGAGACTGGAAAATTGTCTGGACAGATGCTATGATCTTTCCGTCTTTAGGAGCCAGCGACAGAGTAAGCGTAACTACTCTGGAGGCAGAGAGAGGAAGCATCTATGATCGGAATCAGAATCTGCTGGCAGGTCAGGGAACAGTGGAATCTGTAGGGCTGGTTCCGGGAAAAATGAATGTACAGCCTCAGGAAGAAATCCAGACCATTGCTCAGATACTGGGACTGGCGGAAGATGATGTAAGTTCCAGTCTGGATGCCTCCTGGGTTCAGACAGACAGCTTTGTACCTCTGAAAGAAATGACCCAGGATCAGCTGGATCAGCCATATACAGATGCCAGTGGAAATGAAACCGGACAGACGGTCCAGGAGGCATTGCTGGCATGTCCGGGAGTAATGATTTCTGAATCTGAGAGCAGAGTGTATCCTTATGGAGAGGCTACCGCTCATCTTCTTGGATATGTACAGCAGATCAATGCTGAAGAGCTGGAAGAAATGGCTGACCAGGGCTATGACAGCCAGAGCATTATCGGGAAAAGCGGGCTGGAAAAGCTTTATGAGAAACGGCTGCGGGCCAGGGAAGGCTATAAGATCTCTATTTTAGATGCTGAAGGAAATGAGAAAGAGGCGCTTGCTATGGAGCCTGCGCAGGATGGGGAAGATATTACTTTGACTATAGACATTAACTGGCAGACTCAGACATATCAGGCCTATCAGGAAGATGAAAGCTGCTCTGTAGTCATGAATCCCAAGACAGGGGAAGTGCTGGCTCTTGTCTCCACACCTTCTTACGACAGTATGGCTTTTGTTCTGGGACTGTCCCAGGAGCAGTGGGATGCTCTGAACAGTGATGAAACCCAGCCTCTTTATAACCGGGTGCGGGAAACCTGGGTGCCGGGTTCTTCCTTTAAACCTGTGATCGGCGCTATCGGACTGAGCACAGGGACCTTATCTGCAGATGAAGATCTGGGCGCCAGCGGCCTTTCCTGGCAGAAGGACAGCAGCTGGGGAGATTATTATGTGACTACTCTTCATGAATACAGCGGAGCGGCCAACTTAAGAAATGCCCTGGTGTATTCGGACAATATTTACTTTGCTAAAGCTGCTCTTCAGATCGGAGCCGATACCCTGGCCAAGCAGCTGGAAAAATTGGGCTTTAATCAGGAGATTCCTTTCGATATTTCCATGACTTCTTCCCAGTACTCCAATACAGAGGGGATTGATACAGAAATCCAGCTGGCGGACTCTGGATACGGACAGGGACAGCTCCTTGTGAATCCTCTTCACCTGGCCTGCATTTATTCTGCCTTTTTCAATGAAGGGGATATGATCGCACCCTATCTGGAATATGAGGAAGGAAAGACGCCTTCCTATTGGATTGAAGATGCTTTTACACCGGAAGCAGCACAGACCATATATGAAGATCTTCAGGAAGTAGTCAGTGATCCGGGAGGCACAGGGCATGACGCAGCTTCTGTTTCCGGCGTGACTCTTGGAGGAAAAACCGGTACTGCAGAGATCAAGGATTCCCAGGATGATACAGAAGGAACAGAATTGGGATGGTTTGCTGTTTATAATACAGGAGCTTCAGATGAAGATACGGTATTGATGCTGAATATGGTAGAAGACGTAAAAGGACGAGGCGGAAGCGGATATGTGGTGGACAAAGATGTGGAAATCTGGAATCAGATGGCAGCGGCTCAGTAAGGCGCCGCTGATATCCCTCCTTATTCTGTGCTTCTTTGGGGCTGTTGCCCTTTCCGGATGCAGTTTACAGGGAGGAATGGTCCATGCAAGAGTTTTGGAGAGACAGGATGAGCCTGAAGGAGAACAGGAGAATTCAGCCGGCCAGCTTTCTGTTACTTATCTGGATGTAGGACAGGGAAACGGGATCCTGGTCCAGTGTGACGATCAGACCATGCTGATAGATGGTGGACCAAGAGAAAGCTCATCTTTTGTAGTCAGTTATCTGAACCAGATGGGGATTCAGAAACTGGATTACATACTGATCTCTCATTTTGATGAGGATCATCTGGCCGGGGCGGTAGGTGCTCTTTATAATTTTTCTGTAGACACCTTGCTTACGCCGGATTATGAAACAGATACTGCTATTTATGATTCTTATACAGAGGCGGCAGAGGAAAATGGCTGTGAAGCGGTCCATCCCTCCCTGAGAGACACTTTTTCCCTGGGCAGCGGAAGCTTTCAGATCATTTCTCCGGTAAGCTACGGACATGAAGACGAAAATCAAGATTCCATAGGGATTATTATAAAAAATGGCAGCGACCGTTTTTTTATAGGAGGAGATATTGGTCTGGAGGGAGAACAGGAAATCCTGGAATCCGGGATGGATATACAAGCAGATGTAATGCTGATGAACCATCATGGCTCCCATGTGAGCCGGGAATTTTTTCAGGCGGTTGATCCCTCCTGGGCAGTGATCAGCTGCGGAGAAAATAACAGCTACGGCCATCCCCGGCAGGATACAGTGGAATTGCTTCAGGAATTTCAGGTGCCTTTGTTCCGCACAGACAAACAGGGAACCATTACTGCAGTAAGTAAAGGCCAGGGAATCACTTTTGATCAGGCTCCCTGTAATGATTACACTCCGGGAGAAAACACCCTGGGAGAGGAAGAAGAAAACCTGGAGGAGACCAGAGAAAATCTCAGCAACTCTACCAGAGAATCATGTGACTATATTTTAAATATCCATACCAAAAAGATCCATCTGCCGGACTGCAGCTCTGTAAAATCTATGAATGAGGACAACATGGCCTTTTATGAAGGAGATCAGAATACTTTGCTGGCTCAAGGATACAGCCTTTGCGGGAATTGTATGAGATAGCAGGTTGATCAACCTGGCGAAAGCCTTTCTTGCGCCTCTCTTCCCGACGTAGTAAAATGAAACTGCGTCAGGAAGGGAGGCGCTTTGCATGTTGTGGAAACTATCTTTTCTGATCAGCGGGAAAAAGTTTGAGAATATTATAAAAATGATATGGGGGAAATAAACTATGGGAATTCTTTACGTATCAGATCTGGATGGCACATTGCTGAATACCAGTGCCAGTCTCAGCCCTTATACTATAAAGACAATTAATGGTTTAGTAGAGAGGGGGATGTTGTTTACCTATGCTACGGCCCGGTCTTTAAGTTCTGCATCGGTGGCTGCAAAAGGCCTGAATCCCAAAATTCCCGTGATTGTGTATAACGGGGCATATATTATGGAACCGGCAACCGGTAAAATCCTTGCCTCTGAAAGCTTTACAAAAGAAGAACGTTCCTATGTGGAAAGAAAATTGTCTGGATATAGAGTAAGCCCGGTTGTGTATTCGTTTATTAAAGGCAGAGAGTGTGTATCTTGGAATCTCTTGCAGATAAATGAAGGAAAAAAGAGATATTTTGACAATAGACAAGGAGATAAAAGACTTCGCCCTGTTAAGAATGAAAACCAGCTTTATGAAGGTGAGGCCTTTTATTATACCTGTACATTTCAACAAGAATTGTATCGTCCCGAATATTGGCTGGAGATTATGCCCAGAAAGGCAACAAAGTATAATGGGATTTTAAAACTGAAAGAATTGTGGCATTGCGATAAGGTAATATCATTTGGAGACTCTGTCAACGATATTCCTATGTTCCAGATTTCTGATCAGTGTTATGCAGTAGAAAATGCAGTTGACAGTCTTAAAAAGCTGGCAACGGGAATTATCGGAAATAATGACTCAGACAGTGTTGCAAAATGGCTGGAAGAAAACTTCAGAGAATAAGTAAGGGAGGCATTTTCTATGGAATGGAAACCATTGCCGGTGGGAATTGATGATTTTGAAAAAATCGTAACAGGGGATTACTTTTATGTAGATAAAACACTCTTTATTAAGGAACTATTGGATGCAAAAGGAGAAGTAAATCTTTTCACACGTCCCCGCCGTTTTGGGAAAACTTTGAATATGAGTATGCTGAGGTATTTTTTTGAGAAAAATCCGGAAAAGGATTCACGGATATTCCAGGGGCTGGACATTATGAAGGCCGGAGAAAAATATCTGGATCATATGGGAAAATATCCAGTTATCATGATTTCCTTAAAGTCTATGAAGCAGCCTTCCTATGAATTGGCTTTTGAAATGCTGAAAAAGGCCTTAAAAGGGGAATTTCAGCGCCATTGGAAGATGGTCTCCGACAGCGGCAGACTTACCGATGCAGATCAGAGGAGATATCCGCTGGTTTGAGAAAAAGGTAGAGAAGAAAGAATTGTCTCCTCTTTATGAGAGTATCCTCAACGGAGATACGGAAAAGATGGAAGAAATCCTATCGGAAAATCTTATGGAGACCATCAGCTTTTATGACTATCAGGAAAGTTATTACCATGGGTTCCTGGCAGGAATGTATGGTTAAGAAATAAGGCAGAAAAACGCTGGGTGCAGATCACACCCAGCGAAAATTTTCCTTTCCTGCCCCCAGCTCAAAATGATACTTGACGATTCCCAGATCTGTTTTGCTGTAGAATCCCAGCCCGGCTTTGGCCAAAACCTGATTCCCTTTACAGGTAAATGTGAATTTCTGCTGATTCATGGCGGTAGGAGCCAGAAGAGCAGCATCAACGCCTCGCAGAAACCAGTCCTGGGGCGCTGCCTCTGTATTCATTACTTTTTCTCTGGGCTTTGAATTGTGAGAGACGCCCTGGGTCTGACCGTATCCTATGGCGATCACCAGACAGAGCTTTTCTCCCGGATCGATCTGAAAAGCAGACTTGACTTTACTGTAGGTCAGTCCTACCCAGCAGGTGTTCAGCCCCAGGGTCTGGGCGTAGAGAACCACCTTTTCCCCATAATATCCGCACTTTTCTTCCAGATCATTTCCTTTCCGGCCAATAAGAGCAATGTAGTTTCTGACGCCGGAAAATTTTCCGTAATGGGCCATAAACCCCTCAAAAGCATGGGGTTCATCCAGGACAAGCTGCATATGAAGGCCGCTTTCTTTATTGCATTCTTTGATAAAGGACCGGAGCTTTTCCACAGTCCCGGCTTCTATTGATTTTTCTTCATAAGAACGAACGGAATGCCGTTCTTTCATTGCCTGTAATAAATCCATTTTTCATGTCTCCTTTTTATGTTTTTATTCCTGCGAGCAAATAGCCAGGCGGACATGTCTGCATGTCCATTTGACTCTTTGCACACTGAGCCTGTTAAAGGTCCGGGAAGTCATCGCCCCTTCTGTCAGGAGCCGTTTCCATACATTTTTTGATATCTGTGAAAAGGGCGATCAGATTATTGATCTCGCTGGCCTCCGGATCCAGGAGACGCAGGTGCTTTCTTTTCTACTTTTTACGATCCCGGCATCTTTCAGTATCTGCATATAATGGGATACTGCAGGACGGGAAAGATTGGTCTTTTCGGCAAATTCAATGACCCGGCTTCCACTGCATTCTCCCTGGAGCATGATACAGAGGAGATGCTGTCTGGTTTCATCTCCGATGGCAGTGAGGATCTTTTGGCAGGCTCGGAGTTCTTTTTCAAGTCTCTGGATATCTTCCCGTACGTTTTTCAATGTAATGCTCTTTTCTGTTTAAACAGTTGAACATATTGTAACACGTTTTCTACAGATTTGTGTATCTGTAAAGAAAATCGAGACAGAGGCCAGAATCAGAGAAGAAAAAAATTTCGAATTCTGATAGATTTAGAATATGTACAGCGAAGTTTTAAATAGAAGGAAGCTTCCGAAAGAGGGGTGAGGCGGAATGAGGAAAGTAGACCAGGATAATTTTCTCCAGGAATTATCCAGAAAAAATGAGAAAGCTCTGGAGTACGTGGTGGATGTGTATGGCGGATTGATCAAGACCATTGTGAAACGGCATTTGCGGGGGCTGACAGACTATCAGGAGGAATGCATCAACGACGTATTTCTGGCAGTCTGGCAGCACAGCTGTTCTTATGATCCGGGAAAAGGCAGTTTTGAGAAATGGCTAGGAGGAGTGACCCGATATAAGGCTCTCACCTATAAGCGGAAATATCTGAACCGGCAGCAGGCGGCAGGACTGGAGGAGATCCAGGAGCCGGGGGAGGAGAGCCGGGAGCTTTCCAGGCTGGTGGAAGAGCTTTCCGATGAAACCGAGGCTTTTCTATCCTGTCTGAAAGAAGAGGACCGTTTTCTTTTCCGCCAGCTTTTCATAGAAGAACTGGATCCGGATGAGATTGCCCGGAAAAACGGGATCAAAAGGGAAAACCTTTACAATCGGATCTCCAGAGGAAAGAAGAAGATCCGCAGTCACTTTCCAAAAACAGGCCAGGAGAAAGGAGGTGCTGATTATGAGAGATTTATATGAAGTATTTAACGATTTAAATCTGGAAGAAGAAAAAGATCTGGAAGTTATGAATGATCTGGAAAAGCAGAAGTGGAAGAAAAAGCTGAGAAAAGAGATCAAAAAGCCGGTGAAAACGGGAAGAAAGGTAGCTGTCAGCGCAGGCTGTCTGGGAATCGCTGCAGGGCTGTTTTTCACAATGTCAGATTCTGAAGTGATGGCAAAGGCGAGAAAGGCTGTAGAGGACAGCTATCGGAGCATTGCTATTTGGATTATTGGGACGCCTAGGGAGAATGACTATGTTCAGGAAGTTTACGGAAAAGATACGGCTAACGGGAGAGAAGTGATTATCGTAGATATGATCGCAGATGAAGATTTGCTTCAGATTTCTTATAAGGACCGGGACCTGACTATAGAAAATTTCGAGGCGGCAGGATATCTCGATGAGGATATGGAAAAAAGGACGGACAGTATGAAATATTCTTTAGACGCCCAGCTTTTGGTAGACGGAGAGATTGTAGGAGAGGGATGGATTAATTCTTATAATCTGCGGTTTAATACAAACGCTATTGATAATACCTTTTCTATTTATACAGGAGATTATGGCTGTGACCTGTCCGAGGTGGAAGAGGCGGAACTGATTTTAAAAGAAAGATATTATCCAGATACGGAAGAGTGGAGATTTCATCTGAATTTACAGAAACGGAACTTGAAAAATACAACCAGGGAACAAGAATTAGATGAAACATATACAATGCCTGATGGAAGGATTATTCACATTTATAAATATGCTGAGAACGAAGGAGGCAGAAAGCTCTATGTGAAAACAGAAAAGCCAGAGGGCTGGGATCCAAATGAAGACTGGAGCGGAATTTTAGACTTAACAGGAGTGACGGATAAATATCGGAAAGTAAAGTTTGAGCATGAAGCAGGGGACGTCTATCTTATAGATCGAAATATTGATAGTGATACCAGAAGTATTGCCATTACTCCTGGCGTAATTCCTCTGGGAAAACCAGGAGAGTCCCTTCCTGAAGACGGCACACCTATAGGCGAAAGCTTTACTATACAGGTAAATAATTGACATCCCCGGGAATCCAGATGTAAGATGGAGATAGTATAGCAGTCCTGTGAAAAAGGCAGGGATGCGGGAAGTGAAGAGATGGAAGGGACACAGCCTCATATTATCCCCAGCATTTACCTGGCGAATTATCTGAATGATTTTGAAGAACTGATGGTAAAATACGGAGCCCGGGAAAAGAAGATAGAAAAGGGAAGTTACCTGACTACCTGACTCAGTATGGTGTGATCAATAATACTGCCTATTATGTAAGGAAAGGGATCATCCATCTGTCTCTGGGCCATGAGCAGGGAAGAAAGTCTCTGAATATGTTCGGACCGGGCACCATTATGTTTTTCGACAGTATCAACCAGACCTTTGAACCCTGTCTGGCAAGGATCTGCGATATCCTGTACTTATATCTTACCAAGGTATATCCGGCTTCTTCCAGGATCCCCATGTCCCAGACAGAACTTGCCAGCCTTGCGGGAGCCTCTCAGGCCCAGATGGAGCGATTCCTTAAGATCCTGAAAAAAGAAGGGATCCTGAACACTTCCGGAAAGCAGATCACCATACTGGATCAGGATAAACTGCTGGCCCATTGTACTCTGGGGATGAGAAGCAATGTATAGAAGAAAATAGAAAGCTGCCCCATTAGTCAAAATCGAGAATATGTATAAATATTCCTGAAATATGACTAATGCGGCAGCTCCCTGTCTTTTTTATATAAGATCAGCCTTCAATGGCAATCTGATTTTTCTGTTCTACGGATTGCTCTGCTTTCTTTGGGATAGAAAGTTTCAGGATGCCGTCTTCATATTTAGCTTTCACTTCATCCTGTGTAACAGCATCGCCTACATAAAAACTTCTGCTCATAGCTCCGGCATAACGCTCCTGGCGGATATAATTGCCTTTTTCATCTTTTTTATCTTTATCCAGACCTTTGGCGGCGGAGATTGTCAAATATCCGTTTTCAAGCTGAGCGGTAATTTCATCTTTCTTGAATCCGGGGAGATCAATGTCTACCTCATAAGAATGTTCCGTTTCTCTCACATCGGTTTTCATCATATTCTTTGCATGTTTTCCATACAAAGGATTCTTGCTGCCCCAAAAGTCTTCAAAGGGGAAATCCATAAAATCATCAAACAAGTTTTCACCAAATACACTAGGCATCATCATAAGTCATTACTCCTTTCAATTAACTGAAACTAGTTGTTATAATGGACTTTCCAGATATCATAGAGGTATCCGGTGAACTTCAGGAGGAGATTTCTCGGTCCTTCCATGAAGTCTCTTTTTTCTCTCCTTCATTTGTTCTATATGTAATATAACACATAGAGCTTAAAAAGTAAAGAGAAAAATACAAAATTTTTAAAATCTCCGTATGTTTTACAGAATTCGGGTAACCGGAGAGAAAAAAGGGAATATACTGTTAAGGAGTATTTTGCTTCAGGAGAATGTATGGAAGAAAGAAAAAATAAGTTTAGTGATAGGCAAAAAGAAAAAGCTTTTGAGGAAATAGCATCTCTGGAAGCCGACAGAAAGCTGATGGAATCTTATTATCCTGAAAAAGCAGCTCTTCTTCAGGCGTTAGTGGCAGACACCTGTGACCGGCTGGACTATGAAGGCAGTTTTATCTATGATGAATATCCGGACAGATGGAACATTGAGCGGAGCTGTGGAGAGATCTGCAGGCAGGCAGAAGGGATTCAAGAACTCCACGCCATGGAGAAAAAAGGTGGGGATGAACTTCTGGGAGAGTTTGTAGGGAGTTTATTCTGTCAGGAAATTTACCAGAGAAGATGCCGAAGAAAATTTTTGAAAAGGCTTGGTCATTTTTATAAAACAGGCGGTTTTGGGGTTGCGGATTTTACTTAAAGCTTTTACAATAGAAAGGGACTGCTGGCGGAAAATGCCGGCGGTTTCAGGGGAACGATAAGATACAGGGGTAGAATATGACAGAAATAAAAGAATTTTTAGATAAATATGTGAACGAGAATCTGGTGCGTATATTAATAAGTAATGCCAGAAGTACAGGCACTCCGGGAAAACTTCAGATACGGCCTGTTCCGGTAAAAGGAGAAATCCGGTACCAGGTTACTTCCTTCCAGGGAACAAAAGCTATCCATGAAAATTATGGAAAAGAAGCATTGATATCCTATCTTACAGAACAGATGGAAAGAAATTTCCGCCAGCTGCAGCTGGAAGGCAGATATGTCCAGGGCAGGGTTCTGGTGAGTAAAAAAGGAAAGATGGATATAAAAGCAAAGGAGATTAAGGGAAAAGGCAAAGAAGAATTTACACCTATGCTTTCCCATAACAGGACCAAGAAATATCTTTTAAAAGAAGGCGTCCCGATTCCCTGGCTAATAGATTTAGGAGTGATGACTCCGGAAGGGAAGATTAAAAATTCCAGATATGATAAGTTTAAACAGCTGAACCGTTATCTGGAGTTTATACAGGATATCCTTCCAAAACTTCCCAAAGAAAGAGAAATACGGATCATAGATTTTGGCTGCGGTAAGTCCTATCTTACTTTTGCAATGTATTATTATCTGCGGGAATTAAAACATTACGATATCCAGGTGACAGGCCTGGATCTGAAAGAAGACGTGATCGAGAAATGCCAGAAGCTGGCAGATCAATATGGATATGACCGGCTGAAATTCCAGCAGGGGGATATTGCTTCCTATGAAGGAGCAGACCAGGTAGATATGGTAGTGACTCTTCATGCCTGCGATACAGCCACAGATTTTGCTCTTGCAAAAGCGGTGAAATGGGGCGCTTCAGTTATCTTGTCTGTCCCTTGCTGTCAGCATGAACTAAACAGGCAGGTAGAGAATGAGAGCCTTGCGCCGATTTTGGAATATGGTATCCTGAAAGAACGCTTCGCAGCACTTCTTACAGACGGACTCCGGGCCCAGATGCTGCAAAGCGCCGGTTATGACACCCAGATTTTAGAATTCATCTCTATGGAACATACGCCTAAGAATCTTTTGATCCGGGCTGTGAAAAATGAAAACAGAAAGGACAATGAAAAACAGCGTATGGCCTGGGAAAACTGCATGCAGGCATTTCATGTAGAGCCTGCTCTGAAGAAGCTGCTGTTTGAGGATATACACAGAGAGGACTGTAAATGAAGAAAATAATAATTAGAGCCGGTGTTTTACTGGTTATTTTTATATGTGGGGTGGCGGGATTTTCCAGCCTGATGAACCATCAGTCTACTGATAACAGGACTGATATGGAAACTGCTTCAAGCCCCAGTATGGCAATGATGTTAGACGGAACAGAGATAAACCGGATGTATGCTTATGCGGATCAGATGGACGTAAGTTCTATGAGAGACAGCATCACTCCTCTTGGAACAGACAGGACCCTGGAGGTTTGTATTACCCCTAACGGAAGGGAAATAAAGAGCCTTCTCTATGAAGTGACGACTCCTGACGGTGAAGAAGTGGTTGAAAATAATAAGATACGGAACTTCAATCAACAGGATAACGGTACGCTGACTCTTGAATTTACTCTTACCCAGCCCATTTTGATGGACCAGGAATATGCCTTGAATTTTACTTTAAATACAGAAGACGGAAGCTGGCACTACTATACCAGACTTCTCCAGCGTGCCGGGCTGAGTACAAAACAGTATGTAGATTTTGTAAACAGCTTTTCTGCAAAGACATTTGCCCAGGATGATACAGGAGATCTGAGCACTTATCTGGAAACAGATACTTCTGCATCTGGTAACAGCTTACGAAATACAAATATCTCTTCAGATCTGGAACTGATCACATGGGGAAACCTTACTCCTCAGATCACCAGAGCCGGTATTCCCACCATAAAAGAGATAAATAAAAATTCAGGAAGTATTTCACTGACTTATTATATTTCAGCTCAGAATGAAGACGGAGAGACAGAAAAATATCAGGTGGATGAGTTCTATCGTATGAGTTATAACCAGACAAGAGTATATCTTCTGGATTTTCAGCGTCAGGTAAAACAGGTGATTGCAACGGAACAGGATCTTGTGAGCAATGGAAAAATAAACCTTGGGATCACAGATACAAATGTTCAGTATATGTCTGACAGCGAAGGAACTATAGTGGCTTTTGTACAGCAGGGAGATCTGTGGTCCTACAATATAGATACCAACAAAATGACCAGAGTATTCAGCTTCCGCGATAATGAAAACGATGATGAGAGAAATGATATCAGCCAGCACGACATTAAGATCGTCAGAGTTGAGAAAAACGGTGATATTGACTTTGTCCTTTATGGCTATATGAACAGGGGACAGCATGAAGGTCAGATAGGAACTGCTGTATACCATTATTCCGGGGAACAGAATGCTATAGAAGAAGAGTTTTTTCTGCAAAGTTTTGAATCTTATGAATTTCTGAAGAAAGATATAGATAAAATGGCATATGTAAGTAAAGATGGAAATTTATATCTGCTCTTAGATAACGCCTTATATAAGTTCCAAATGGAGGAAAAAACTTCAGAAATCATCCAGGATCAAATTGAAGAGGACTGTTTTTTTGTTTCTAAAGACGGTCAATATGCTGCCTGGATGAATGGAATGGATCCATATGATACTGCCGCGATTACTCTTATGGATTTTGATACCGGAGAGCAGACCCAGGTCCAGGCGGATTCAGGGACCAGGATACGGCTTTTTGGATTTATTAACAGTGATTTAATCTATGGTGTGGCTAACGAATCAGATATTGTGCCTAATGCTTCCGGAGGAACAGATTTTGCTATGAATGAAGTAAGAATCCAGAACTTCCAGGGAGATGTGGTAAAAAGCTATCACCAGGAGGGCTATTATGTCCTGGATGTGAAGATCCAGGAAAATCTGCTGGAACTTTCCAGAGCTACAAAGACGGGAGACAGCTTTACAGAGACCACAGGGGATCAGATCATGAACAATGTGCGCAGCAAACAGGATGAAATTTTTTCTGTAGTCACATCCACTACGGTGCGTCAGGGAAATGTGACCTCCATCCAGTTTGCGGCAGACAGTTCAGGACAGCCTCCGCTGGTAGTCGATACAAAGATCATAGAGAATCCGGATAGGAATATGAAACAGGAAAGGGACTCTCATAGCGGAGAATGTTACTATGTATATGCTCAGGGCCTTCTTGCCGGGGTCTACCAAAATCCGGTACAGGCTGTAGCGCAGGCTGAAGAAGAGAACGGAATTGTTTTGGACGAGACACAGCGTTATATCTGGGAAAGCGGCAATACTGCAGGCAGAGCAGCTATTACGGCGGAAGATCTCCCTGAGGCAGTAGCTAAAGGCACACTCGACCTCGATATATTAAATGAAGATTTAGAAGGTCAGGGAAAAGCTATAGATATGACAGGATGCACACTGGAACAGATTTTATATGAAGTCAGCGCCCAGCGTCCGGTGATCGTCCGGGGAGAAAACGGGGAAGGAGCGGTGATCATCGGTTATGATGACTACAATACGATTTTGTATAATCCTTCCACAAAAGAGACCTATTATTTCGGAATGCAGGACAGTACAAATACTTTTCAGGCAAACGGAAATGTGTTCCTGTGTTATCTGGAAGATATGTAGAACGAAGATAAGGCCTTTAAAAGGCGTTTAGCCTTGAACTGGCCGGTATAATGCGGTATACTAATGAAATACCTGTTATGAGAAGGAGATAAAAGAATGCAGCTGACAACAGTAAAAGAAATTTACAGAAACAGAGAAACATATCTGGATAAAGAGATTACCGTAGGGGGCTGGGTAAGAAGCGTAAGAGATTCTAAAACTTTTGGATTTATCGTGCTCCATGACGGCAGTTTCTTTGATACTCTGCAGATCGTATATCATGATCAGATGGAAAATTTTCAGGAAATTTCAAAATTAAACGTAGGCGCGGCGATTATTGTAAAAGGAACTTTGGTAGCTACTCCCAATGCGAAACAGCCTTTTGAGATCCAGGCGTCAGAAGTGACTGTAGAGGGAGATTCAGCAGCAGATTACCCGCTTCAGAAGAAACGTCATTCCATGGAATATTTAAGGACAATTTCTCATCTGCGTCCAAGGACAAACACCTTTCAGGCAGTATTCCGGGTACGTTCTCTTATAGCCTTTGCCATCCATCAGTTTTTCCAGGAAAGAGGGTTTGTATATGTTCATACGCCTCTGATCACAGGAAGCGACTGTGAAGGGGCGGGAGAGATGTTTCAGGTGACAACCCTGGATCTGAAGAATATTCCAAAGACAGAAGAAGGAGAAGTAGATTTTTCCAAAGATTTCTTTAAGAAGCCCACAAATCTCACTGTCAGCGGCCAGCTGAACGGTGAAACCTTTGCCCAGGCTTTCCGCAACATCTATACCTTTGGACCTACTTTCCGGGCGGAAAATTCCAATACCACACGCCATGCTGCGGAATTCTGGATGATCGAGCCGGAAATGGCTTTTGCAGATCTTCAGGATAATATGGAAATGGCAGAGGCTATGCTGAAATATGTGATCCGTTATGTGCTGGAGAATGCACCGGAAGAAATGAACTTCTTTAATTCCTTTATTGATAAAGGGCTTCTGGACAGACTGAACCATGTGCTGAATTCTGAATTTGCCCATGTTACCTATACTGAAGCGATCGAACTTCTGGAAAAAGCAAATGACAAATTTGACTATAAAGTATCCTGGGGCTGTGATCTTCAGACTGAGCATGAGAGATATCTGACAGAACAGGTGTTTAAGCGTCCGGTCTTTGTGACAGATTACCCTAAGGAGATCAAAGCTTTTTATATGAAGCAGAATGAGGACGGAAAGACTGTGGCGGCAATGGACTGTCTGGTTCCGGGGATTGGCGAGATCATCGGAGGAAGTCAGAGAGAGGATTCTTATGAAAAGCTGAAACAGCGCATGGAAGAACTGAACTTAAAGGAAGAGGACTACGGATTTTATCTGGATCTTCGCCGGTATGGCTCTACCCGCCATTCCGGATTTGGCCTGGGATTTGAAAGATGCGTTATGTATCTTACAGGTATGCAGAATATCCGTGATGTGATTCCTTTCCCAAGAACTGTAAACAATTGTGAATTATAAGAGGAGCACTATGAGATTTTTCCATATAGCAGATGTTCATCTGGGAGCGGAGCCTGACAGGGGCTTCCCCTGGAGCCAGGACAGAAGCCGGGAAATCTGGGACAGTTTCCGAAAAGTGATCGAACAGGCCGGCAAGTTTCATGCCGACCTGTTTCTTATTGCAGGAGACCTGTTTCACCGGCAGCCTCTGGTAAAGGATTTAAAAAAAGTAAATGCTCTGTTTTCTATGATACCGGATACAAAGATCGTGCTGATAGCAGGAAATCATGATTACTTAAGAAAAGATTCTCCATACAGAAAATTTAAATGGGGGAAAAATGTCCGGGGGCTTTGGAACCAGAACATATCTCATGTGGATTTTCCGGAACTGGGAGTGCGGATAAGCGGATGCAGCTATGGCAGCAGAGAGATTACCCGTCCTGTGTACGATTCTTTGAAAAAATCAGGGGAAATGCCTGTAGAAATCCTTTTAGCCCATGGAGGAGATGAAAAGCATATTCCCATATCGAAAGAGAGGCTGGCTGCCAGCGGTTTTGACTATATTGCTCTGGGTCATATTCATAAGCCTCAGATACTGATCAAAGACAGAATGATTTATGCAGGAGCTCTGGAACCTATAGATAAAAATGATATAGGTCCTCATGGATTTATAAAAGGAGAAATCCGTAACGGGAGAGTACAGACAGCTTTTGTTTCTTCTGCTTTGAGGGAGTATAAAAATGCGGAGATCATTGTCACTGAGGCGACTGCCCAGCACAGTCTGGAACAGAAGATCAGAGATATAATAAAAAGCATGGGAGAAGAGAATATTTATACTTTGACAATCCGGGGGAAAAGGGATCCTGAATCAGAGTTTTACTTAAAATCTTTATATAGGGCCGGAAATATCCGGGATATAGAGGATAAAAGCAGGCCTTCTTATTCGCTGGAGGAATTGTGCAGTAGGTATAGGGGAAGCCTTTTAGAAGAATATATCAGAAGTTTCGGAGAAAATCCTGACGAAGAAGAGCAAAAGGCCTTGTACTACGGAATAGGAGCACTTCTGGAGACCGGGGAGGAGATACTGTGATCATCAAAGAAGCCTTTTTAAAAAATTTTGGAAAATTCCAAAAGAAAAGAATTGAATTCCGACAGGGGATCAATATTGTATATGGAGGAAATGAAAGCGGAAAGACCACTTTGTATACCTTTCTTCAGGGCGTTTTTTTTGGAATCCGAAGGAAACGGGGGCCTGCTTCCAGAACCGATGCTTACACGAAGTATCTTCCCTGGGAAAATCCTTCCTGGTATGAGGGAAGTGTTTTATTTCAGGCAGGAGAGAAAGATTTCCGTTTAGAGAGGAATTTCGAAAAAAATGCAAGAGAGGCGGAACTTTATTGTGTCACAGACGGAGAAAAAATGTCTGTGCAGGAAGGAGATCTGGAGATACTTTTGGGAGGAGCTACGCAGAGAATCTATGAAAATACTGCCGCTGTGGGCCAGCTGAAAAGCAGGACAGAAGAAGGCCTTACAGCAGAACTGAGAGAATATCTTGCAAATTTTCAGACAGAAGGAGATTTTCGTATGGATCCGGAAGGAGCCGGAAAGCTGCTTAGAGAAAAAAGAAAAGAGTGGGAGAGAGCTGAGAAAGAAGCCAGCGCAAATAAGGAAAAAGCCTTGGATAAGCTTCGGGACAGAATCCAGTATACCAGGGAAGAAATTCAGAATCTGGAAGAAAGACTGGAGAGAATGGAAACTGGAGAGAGCGGACAAAAAGTAATCCCTGATGCAGATAAAGAAATGGGATTCCCTTTAGCAGCTGCTGCGGCCTGTCTTTTTCTTCTTCTGGCAGGGGGAACTGCCGTATTGGTTTTTAAAGTTTCCTGGCTTCTTCTTTTATTGATTTTAATTGCCGAAGCTGTCTTTTTAATGAGATATTTGAGAAGCGGAAAAGAAATGGACAGAGAACGGAGAATGGAAGAAGAGAAAGCGGCTTCGGAAGAAGCGAAAAAAAAGGGCCGGAGACTTTCCTATGAAGAAAATATCCAGGACAAAAATAACCAGCTTTTCAATCTCCAGGAGGAACTGGAAGAATTGGAAAATGATAATATACAGATCTTAAAAGCGGAAAAAGAAGCCAGAAGTATTGCGTTAGCGGAAAAGATGCTGGCAAAAGCGGCGGGAAATCTTCAGAGCCGCAAAGGAAATTTTCTGAAGAACAGAGTCTGGGAGATTCTCAGTGAACTTACCGGCGGTAAGTATCAGGGAGGAATTATAGATGAGAATTTTCAGGTACGTCTGGATACAGGAGACAAATATGTGGAACTTCATCAGGTAAGCCAGGGAACTGTAGAACAAGTCTATTTTGCCCTGAGAATGGCCGCAGGCGAACTTTTATGCCGGGAAGAAGAACTGCCGGTGCTGTTGGACGAGACATTTGCCATGTACGATGATAAACGGTTAATGGCAGCTTTGGAATGGCTTTATGAGAATCGGAAACAGACAATACTTTTTACCTGTACCAACAGGGAAATTCAGATGCTGGAAAAATTAAGGATTCCCTGGTATTTGGTACATATTTAAGCCTGCGTTTATATTTTGCAGCATAAAAAGGTTGCCCAGCAATAACTGGACAACCAAAAAACTTTATACTTTTTTCACTGTCTACTTAACGGGAAGCATATCATTTAACGCGACAGACAATCATGAGAAAATCTCACCACAATAAATGAAAACGGGATACTGGC
>ERZ1643249.220-NODE-220-length-72288-cov-19.592458_pt1 | contig 72288 bp, 57 predicted proteins | sample MGYA00579263_ERZ1643249 | MGnify/ENA primary metagenome ERZ1643249 (study PRJEB29033, sample SAMEA4952264) | chicken gut metagenome | biome: Broiler Chicken; feature: Gastrointestinal Tract; material: Caecum | place: Ireland | collected 2018 | study: Broiler...
TGGGCGTAGGACGAATGACCCCTATGTTTATCCAGGAACCTTTCTGGAATCTCACCTACTCCCTGCCTAAGGCGTTTTACATTACCATTAATCCAAAGGACGCCCTTCTTCCCAGGGAAATAGAAAAGAAAGGGCTGGCCATCAAAGAAGACATTGCCCTGGTGCTGCAGGATGCAGTGAGTGTAAAGAAAGGGGAAAACCAGGCGCATGGAGAAGCATAGGCACAAGGACATAGAATCCCTTGCCCGGCTGATCACAGCTGCTGATGCAGTGGTAGTAGGGGCGGGTTCCGGACTGTCCAGTGCTGCGGGATTTAACCATTACCACTGGACTCCTGCCCTGGAAACATATCTGGGAGAATTCAAAGACTACTACCGTTTTACTTCTCCTTTTGCCGGATTCTCTTACTGCTACTCTTCCCCGGAACAGCAATGGGCTTACTACACAAAATATATTTACAGTATGTGGCATCTGCCTACAGGTCAGCCATATCTGGATCTTAAGGCTGTGCTTGCCGGAAAAGATTATTTTGTACTGACCACAAATGTAGATATGCAATGTGAACGGGTCTTTTCCGGAGAACGAGTGTGCAGTTATCAGGGAAACATAGGATATCTTCAGTGCGCCCAGCCCTGCCATGACCGGCTGTATGAAAACCGGGAACTCATAGAAAGCATGAACCAGGCCTTACGGGGAACGGTACTGCCGCCGGAGATGATTCCTCGATGCCCGGAATGCGGAAGGATCATGGTTCCCTGGGTAAGGGATGATACCTTTCTGGAGGGCAGAGATTGGAGATCCGGAACAGAACGTTATGAAAAATTCCTCACCCGCTATCTGTTAGAGCAGCCGGAAAAGAAAGTTCTTCTCCTGGAACTTGGCGTAGGGGAGATGACGCCGGGGGTGATCAAACTGCCTTTCTGGGACATGACAGCCCGTAACAGCCAGGTGTTTTACGCATGTCTGAACCAGGAAGCCTCTTCTGCTCCGGAACATTTAAAAGGAAGAAGTCTTTACCTGCAAGGCGATCTGGCAGATATATTAAAAGAACTTCGGACACAATTGGAAAAGGAGAAATAACACTATGGAAGAAAAATTCAGAAATATTTATAAAGCTATCCAAAAAGCAGACGCTCTTCTCATCGGCGCCAGCAACGGACTATCTATTTCAGAAGGATACAATATCTTCGCAGATGATCACTGGTTTTGGGAAAACTTCGGAGATTTCCGCAGCAGATACGGGATCAGAAGCATACTGCAGGGCCTGTTCTTTCAGTATCCCACAGAAGAATCCAAATGGGCATTTTTCAGCAGGCTGATCAGCCGGAAATGCTATCTGGAACAGCCCGGTCCTGTAATGGAGGATCTGCATCGTCTGGTCGGTTCCAAAGATTATTTTATTGTAACCTCCAATGGCGAGGACCATTTCGCTCCCGCAGGATTTGACAGGGATAAAGTCTTTGAGATGGAAGGCCGTCTCACCCAGTCCCGGTGCCAGAATGGATGCGGAGCAGCTCCTTATGAAAACCGGGATGAAATTCTCAAAATGGCGGAAGCTGAAAAAGACGGACAGATCCCCTCAGAACTGATCCCCCGCTGTTCCTGCTGTGGAGGACCGGTTACGGTCAATATGGCAGACAGCAATGCATTCTTTCAGACAGAACAGTTTCAAAAGAAAATGCAAGACTATCAGAACTTTATTAAGAAATATCATGGAAAAAAACTGGTGATCCTGGAATTGGGCGTGGGATGGCGAAACCGTATGATCAAAGAGCCTTTCATGAACCTTGCCGCTTCTGAGCCTGAAGCAGTTTATATCACCTTCAATAAAGGAGAAGTCTATATTCCTTCAGAAATTGCCGGAAAGTCTATCGGGGTAGACGGGGATATTGGAGAGGCGCTGAAAAAAATCTGCCTGGCAGGCGAAAACATATAGGATCATTTATATATTTCCGTTTGGGCAATTAGTTCTTCCGAACGGATAATTCAGATGAAAATTTTTGTATTATAGTATAAAGCAGACGCTGCTGTATAAATTGATTTCACAGGAGGATCTATATGAAACAGGAAGGGACAAAAGATATCGAAGGACAATTAAGAGGCATCCCCGATGGCGGTATTTCTATTATCCGGCATTCTAAAGCAGAAGGGGAATGTACCCTATTGACGGAACAGTTTCAGGGCCAGACCATCGGAAAGGGAAGGATCGAAGCATTTCCTCTCTTTTCCGGTGTTGAGGCTTCTTATAATACTTTTCTGGCTTCGGAAGTTACATTCCGCCATGAGGCTTCTGAGAAGATCGTGGAGATCTATTACTGCAGGAAGGGACGGATCGGCTGGAATATGCGTCATGGAATGTCCGTCTATCTTGGAGCCGGAGATATGACTGTTCATAGTACGGCATGCTGTTCTGATTCTGCTATGATGTTTCCTCTGGAATATTCGGAAGGCCTTTCTGTTTCTGCAGACCTTTCCCTGCTGGAAAGAGATTGCCCGGAAATTTTAAAGGACGCCGGTCTTGATCTGGAAAGTTTCCAGAAAAAATTTTGTGGAGAAAAGCCCATTTCCATCCCGGCCAGTCCGGAATTGGAAAATATTTTTGCTCCTCTGTTTTCGGCAAAAGATAAATTGCGTCTTCCTTATCTGAAACTTAAAATACAGGAACTGTTTTTGTATCTGGACAGTCTTCAGATCAAGGGAAAAGAATTAAGCCAGTATGCTTCACAGCAGACAGAGGTGGTCAAAGAAATCCACACTCTGCTGACAGATCATCCGGAGAAACGGTATACCATCGAGGAACTCTCCCGCCGCTATCTGATAAATACCTCGACACTAAAAGAGGTCTTTCGAAGAGTTTACGGTCAGCCTATTGCTTCCTATATGAAGGAATACCGGGTTCATGAAGGAATGAAACTTTTAAGAGAAACCGATGAACCGGTCAGCGTAATAGCCGGCAAAATGGGATATGAAACTCCGGGAAAGTTTACCAATGCATTTAAGGATGTTTCACATATGCTGCCCAGGGAGTACAGAAAGATGTACAGGATATAAAATAGCAGGCGCAAAGAAAGGAAAAATTTTCATGATAAACAATTGGACAGAAATAAAAAAATATTTAGAAACCCAAAAGATAGACCCGGAATTGGTCAGTGAGTTAAAAGATTTCCGTACAAGTTATGAAGTTGATGATCAGGTGAAGGAGCGGGTGGCAAAACCGGATATCCTGTTTTATGGGAAAAAGATCCTGGAAATGTCTATGGCAGCTCTTCTTCAGGGAGATAATCTGCTGCTTTCCGGTGCTAAAGCCACAGGAAAAAATGTGCTTTGCGAGACACTGTCATGGCTGTTCGGCAGACCGGAATACGATATTTCTTTTCATGTTAATACCGACAGCGCCGATCTCATAGGAACAGACACCTTTTCAGACAATGAAGTCCACCTTCGGAAAGGCCCTATCTACCAGTGTGCTGAATTTGGAGGATTCGGTATCCTGGATGAAATCAATATGGCAAAAAATGATGCAGTTTCTGTACTCCATGCTACTCTTGATCATCGCCGCCGGATCGATATTCCCGGATACAACAGGATTTCCCTCCATCCCGCCACACGGTTTATCGGCACTATGAATTATGGCTATGCAGGAACCAGAGAGCTGAATGAAGCCCTGGTTTCCAGATTCATGGTGATCGATATGCCTGCACTGGACGAACCAAGTCTTCTTTTTGTATTAAAACAGCATTTTCCCACTGGAAACGGAAACGCCCTGAAGGCTTTCGCAGGACTGTTCCTGGATCTGCAGACAAAGGCATATCATGGAGAAATTTCAACGAAATCTCTGGATCTGAGAGGTCTGGTTTCTGCAATAAGAGCTACACGGAGCGGACTTCCCCCAATACAGGCGGTCCAGATGGGAATCATAAACAAAAGTTTCGATACGTTTGAAAAAGAAATTATTGAGGATGTGGTCTCCACCAGGATCCCATCTTCCTGGACCAGAAAGGACATATGGGGGTAGGCTTTATGGAGGATGTCAGATGGTCAGCCAATGAGCTGGAAGAACATCGTCTGGAGATCAGCAATCGTATGAAGAATCTGTTCTGGACAGTCAGCGGGGATTATACCATAGACTTTGAACCGGACACAGAAGAATATGCCCGTTCAAAACAGACAGCTCTTTATGAGGCTATAAAGCAGGGGGCCTTTGCAAAGTATTTCGATCAGAAGGAACTGGGTATGTATTTAATGAAAAAGCTGCATTTCTCTGCCGAAGAAGAAATACTCCTGTCTCTTGCCGGACTATGTGTTGATGCTGCAGTATATCCTTTTGTCATTCAGGAACGTCTGGGAGCAAAGGAAATCAGAGAACAGGCCTTCAGGGAATTGGAGAAAATCGAAGAAGGCAGTGTGACAGGCAAGGCCGGGGCAGCTCTTCTTCACAGGATTAAACTACTGTACATCAGCCATGTTCTGGGGGAAAAGAACCAAAAGAGCGCAGATCCCCAGGCGGAAACTGCAGTGCAGAAGATTCTTTCCCTGAAAGACGGGAAAAGCACAGAGGATGTCATAAATGTAATAGAAGATATTTATAACCATGTTCTGGATCCCTCTTTTGAAAGCAGACATGGGAATCTGGAAAAGATCCTGAAACTGCCGGATATGGCCTTAGCCAATGACGCATGGCAGGAATGTATGACAGATGAACAGATGGAGGATATTATCCAGAAGTATCTTTCCAATCTCAAGAAAAAAATGATGAGCCTGGAGATTAAAAACAAAAGGAAAAAAAGATCTGTTTTCCTGGAAGATAACAGAGAAGTTTCTGAAGAGCCGGAAAAGATAAATCCACAGGCTGTAAAACGGATACGAGAGTATGTGGAGCTTAATTATGGGAAATCCTATCTCAGCGAATTGGATCAGGAAAGGATGAATCGGAAATTATGTACCGGAATCCATAAAAACTGTATCTTATATCTGACAGACGGGATTTTGCAGAACCCTGTGATAAAAAATAATCAATATCGTTTTTCACAGCTGCAGTTTGAGAAAAACAAAGCCTATTATGGGAATAATCACTGGATCATCAAAAGAAATATTGCCATTTTAGCAGATTCGCTGAAGCGGGCATTTGTAATACGAAATGATGATCAAGTCAGCAGATCAGAAACAGGACGGCTTGTGCCCAACAGACTGTGGAAGATCGGCAGAACCGATGACGACAAGTTATTTAACCGAAAGAAAAAATCCGAAGACTCTCAGTTTGTTATAGATGTGCTTTTGGATTCCAGCGGTTCCCAGGCTGGCAGACAGGCACAGGTAGCGGCCCAGGGCTATATCATCAGTGAGGCGTTAAGCGAAGCCGGAATCCCTCACCGGGTGTCCGGATACTGTGCTTTCTGGGGCTATACAGTACTCCAGAGATTTCGGGATTACAATGATCCCAAAGAAGCAGATGAAAGAATCTTTCAGTTCCGGGCCTACGCAAATAACAGAGACGGCCTTGCACTAAAAACAGTCTGCTCCTCTCTCATGGAGCGCCCGGAAGAAAATAAGATTTTGATCGTATTAAGCGACGGAAAACCCTGTGACATGAGCATACAACGGGCGGGAACCCTTCAGCCGGCGGTCTATGAAGGAGAAGAGGCCGTGAAAGATACTGCCTATGAGGTGCGCAAAGCCAGTAATCAAGGAATATCCGTAATTGGTATTTTTGTAGGAAGCGAAGAGGAACTCTCCGTGGAAAAGCGGATCTATGGGAAAGATTTCGCCTATATCCGCAGTATCAGCAATTTTTCCCGTATGGTCGGTACCTTTTTGCGGAGACAAATTGATATGGAATAAGAAATGGAGGAATCACTATGGGAAAAATTGAATTTGCCGATTGCATGGATCTGAGAAATCAAAAACAGATACTGGAATTAGACTGTCCCAATTGCCATGAGCCTGGAGGCATCGAAGTTTTTGTAAAAGACGGGATAATTGTAGAAGACAGCGTATGTGATAACTGCGGATACACTCTCCGGGAGGGGACTGATCTGGAGGAATTAGAGTAAAGATTCTTTTTTTCCGATAATTTTCCAGTGGCTTATGCTGCAGAAGATGTGGCTTATATTGGAGATGTGGTATTAGATTACATGAAGAAAATAACTGCATAAAACAACTGCTAAAAAAACACCCCTCAGGAAATCAGAAAACTCTCTGATCCCTGAGGGGCATTTTCTGTTAACATTATTATAATTTTCCGGCTATTCTATAAGCTGCACTCTCCTATTCCACGCTCTTTAAAGATTCCACCATGTCAATCTCTTTCAGCTTAAAGTACATGACAAAGTTTACAAAAGCGGAGAACACCGCGGTAAGCACTGCGCTGATCAGGAAACTGATCAGGGACACATGCTGTCCGAACATAACCATATCCACCCGGATGGTATGGATGATAAACTGATGGAGGAGTGTTCCCAGGCCCACGCCCACCACAATACCGATCAAGGTAAGAATAATATTCTCATGGTACACATAGGCCGCCACTTCCGTATCGTAGAATCCCAGTACCTTCAAAGTCGCCAGTTCCCGGCGGCGCTCGGTGATATTTACATTGTTCAGATTATACAGTACCACAAAGGCCAGGAGGGCTGCTGTTACGATCAGTACAATGATCACCAGCACCAGAGCCTGGAGCATATCGTTGATCTCTCTCTTGGTATCGGAAGTATAGCTTACATTATAGACTCCCGGCTGCTGGAGGATCTGGGATCCAAGTTCCTTCTCCTGTTCCTGTCCCTCAGGAGTAAACTCTGCATACATTACTTCATACTCTGCCGGCTCCCCATATATTTCCTCATAATATTCCGGGGACATGTATACATAGTTCATAATATAATTTTCCACAACGCCCATAACCGGCACTTCCTGGCTGCTGCTTCCATCCTCTGTTTCCACGGTAATGATATCTCCCGCGCTTACACCCAAAGTATCCGCCATCCATTCAGTGAGGAGTACCCCTTCTCCATCCAGGGTATAGGTCTCCTGGCTGACTCTGTTCCGGAATACGGTCATGGTCTGGAAATCTTCTGTATTTTCAGGAACACAGAGATAAACTTCTCCGTCTCCTTCCTCCGTGCTCACATCTACCATTTCCATATGGACCATAGTAGAAGCTGCTACGTCTTTTTCATTCTCCAGCCACTGTCCCAGGTCTTCCTTTTCTTCCTCTGTACCGCTGAAAGTGATCATAGCGTCATAGAGCTGGATATTATCATATTGGATATCTGCCAGATCTATGATGGAATCCCGCAGACCGAAACCTGTAACCAGCAGGGCCATAGTCGCGGAAATTCCGAATATGGTCATAAACAGCCGTTTCTTATACCGGAAAATATTCCGGAAGGTAGATTTTGTAGTAAAATTCAGCCGCTTCCAGATAAAAGGTATGTACTCCAGCAGGACTCTTTTTCCTACTTTAGGCGATGCAGGGCGCATAAGCTCTGCCGGATTCTCCCGAAGCTCATTCATACAGGACAGTCCCGTAGCCGCCATGATGCAGGCGAAAGAAATCAGCATGGCCTGAATGGCGAAGGAGGGACGGTATGGGATATCCGGCTGCTGGAGACAGTCGTACATAATACCGTAGCTGACCTGGATAACATAGGGGAACAATTTCTGTCCCACAATGATTCCCACTGCGCCGCCTCCCAAAGTGGCGCTGCCCGCATACCATAGGTACTTCATGGCAATGTCCGCCTTCCGGTATCCGAGGGCTTTCATGGTTCCGATATGTCCCCTCTGCTCTTCCACCATTCTGGTCATGGTGGTAAGGCTGACCAGAGCCGCCACCAGGAAGAACATAAGCGGAAAGACTTTTCCGATGGCCCCGATCTGGGCTGCATTGTCCTCCATCTCGCCGTAGTCCTCTACCACATCATCCCGGGTATTCAGATACCACTCCGGCTGTTCCAGATCTGCCAGCTCAGCCTCTGCGTCAGCGATCTGCTGCTGGCCGTCTGCGATCTCCGCCTCTGCCTCTTCCTTGCCTTTGAGGTAATCTGCTTCTCCATCTTCCAGCTCTTTTCTGGCGTCTGCCAGCTCCTGCTCCTGGCCTGGCAGCTGGTCTTTTGCCTCCTGAAGCTGGGCTCTGCCTGAAGCGATCTGCGCCTCGCCGTCTGCGATCTGCTGTTCATAGGCCGCGATCTGGGCCTGGCCGCTGTCCACCTCTGTCTGGGCAGCCTGAAGCTGGGCCTTTGCAGCTTCCAGCTCCTCCCAACCTGAGGTGATCTGAGCCTCGCCATTGGCGATTTCTTCCCGTCCTGCGGCAATCTGGGCCTCCTTCTCTGCAAGCTGGGCCTTTGCAGCCTCCAGCTGAGCTCTTCCCTCCGCAAGCTGAGCCTCTCCCTGTGAAATGATCTGCTGAAGCTGCTGGATCTGAGGCGTCAAGGCTGCTTCCTGCTGGGCAAGCTGGGATCTCGTGGCTTCCAAAGAGCCTGCCAGGTTCTGGATTTCTATCTCTAAAGCTGCTTTCTGACTTTCCAGTTCCTCAATCTGAGCCTGGATTCCCTCATAATCCGGATTTTCTCCTTCTTCCGGGTTGTCAGGATCTGCAGGAACTTCCAGGGACGCCCGAAGTTCGTCGATCTGTCCCTGGAGTGCTTCTGCCTGCCCTTCCATCTCAGCAAGGGCCGTCTCCTGGTCTGAGACTGCTGTCCTGAGCATTTCCAGGCCGCTTTCCATCTGCTGCAGCTGCTCTTTTCCTGTATCCAGTTCTATCTGTGACTGGTTCAGAACCTCTTCCTGGGCAGCCAGTTCTGTCTTTCCGGCTTCCAGTTGTGCCGCTCCGGCTTCCAGTTCTGCCTTTTTTTCTTCCAGCAACCGAGACGATTCATTCAGCTGGTTCTCATTTGCCTGGATTTCTGCCCAGCCGGCGCTGATCTGGGCCGCTCCATCTTCCGCCTGGACCCTGGCCGACTCCATCTGGGCTTTTGCGTCGTCAATTTCCTGCTGGCTCTGATCCAGCATCGCTTCATTATCTGCGATCTGCTGTTTCCCCTCCGCAAGCTGTTTCTCTCCGTCCGTCACCTGAGCCCATCCGTCATCCAGTTCCTTTCTGGCGTCAGCAAGCTCCTGCCGGGCAGTGGCTCTTCCCTCTTCCAGTTCTGCTCTTGCATCGTCCAACTCTGCCTGGGCTTCATCATAGATCTGGTTATACCGCCACTCACACTGAACTCCTGCCGTATCTTCCAGAGTTTCCTGGACATTGCTGACCAGATCCTTATACTCATCTGAATAACATTCCAGTTCCCCGGCTCCTTCCAGCCGTATGTTCATCAGAGTATAGACCTCCATGTCAAAAGTCTCCGGCAAGACCACTGCAAATCCGGTGACCTGACCGTTTCCTACAGAAGCGCTGCCCCTGTTTATGGAAAGATACATAGGACTGGTGCCGATGCCGGTGACTTCAAAGGTTCCATAGGCCAGCCCTTCCGGTGTGTCTCCTTCCTGGTCTTCCTCATAGAGAGTGATCTTATCTCCGATCTCACACCCCAGGGACTGGGCAAGTCTGGTATCCAGAAAAATATCATCTGCCTTTTCCGGCATCCTGCCTTCCTCCACCTGGCACTGAGCCATGCCGCTTTTAGCCATAAGATGGACCACATACTGCTCTCCTTCGCTGTCGCAGAGAAGATCTGAAGAGTAGGACAGTTCCGCTTCTTCTACACCTTCCGTATCCAGCACCGCCTCCAGGTCTTCCTCCTGCAATCCCATGGTGCTCACCGCCTGAAGATCAAAAAGATCTGTGCCATCCAGATACCGGTCTGTGGTACTGAGCATGTCAGGCATAGAAGCTCTTACTCCTGAAAAAAAGGACACTCCCAAAGCCGACATGAGAAACAGAGAAAGGAACCTGGGAAAAGTCCGTTTGATTTCTTGGCGTATGTCTTTATGTAATGCTTTTTTTCTCACCCGCCATCCTTCCTCCCGCTGTAAAATTGTAAGAGGGGGCCGTATAAAGATATATATATCCTAAATCAATATATACTTTACTGCCCCCTGCATGATATCACATAGTATCTATATTAAAATATTAATCTTTTTTTGCCCTTTTGTCGAGTACAGAACTATAAAATTTTTATAACTCAGACCGGTTCTCCTCCAGCAGTTTTTCAATTCCCCAGGCCACCCCGTCTTCTTCATTCGACGGAGCAATCCAGTCCGCTGCTTTTTTGCATTCCAAAGAAGCATTTTCCATAGCAACGCCTACCCGGGCGTAAGAAAGCATCTCCCAGTCATTATCCCCGTCTCCGAAAGCTGCCAGCCCTTCTCTGTCCAGGCCCAGGTATTCCAGAAGAAAACGGATCCCCGCCTCTTTACCCGAATCTCTGTGAGAGATTTCCAGAAGCTGAGTGACTGAAGAAGTGATATACACATCTTTTACATTTTCCTGAAGAGTTTTCCACAGATTTCTCTTCTTTTCCTCACTTTTTACCACAATATCCAGACAGTCCAGGATCTCTTGATGATCATAGATAAAGCTTACCATATCCGCCACTGGCTCTCTGGTGCTCTGGATATAGGGAATAGCCCTCTGGGTAGCCCCGAACCTTACCGGATCTTCCACATATTCCTTCTGGGCATAAGGCTTTCCCTCAATAAAAGCCTCAAAAGCAGTATCCTGCCCCTCTGTATATTTCAGGATCTCTCTTACAGACTCTTTTGTCAGCTTGCACTGTTTCAGACATTTCCGATCAGAAAGTCTGTATACCGCCGCCCCATTGGATGTGATCCCATATCGGATCCCTGGTATTTCCAGTATGTCCTTGGGCAGGGAATCCAGAGACCGGCCGCTGGCCGCCACTACCTGTATCCCGGCTTCCAGAGCTTTTTCAATGGCTTCTCTGGTTTTTGCGCCAAGCTTTCCCTGGGGAGTTAACGTTGTCCCGTCTAAATCTAAAGCAATACATGTAATCTTCACTTTTTCTCCTCTTTTCCTGTCAGCATCCTAATCTTTTAAATTCTTCCCGGAAGGCTTCCGCCTCTTCCAGGGTATTTTTCCACTGATACCGGCCCAGGTCTACTTTCCAGCCTTTCTCTGTCAGCCGGACCTCCACGCCTTCCTGCTCTAAAAGGAGCTTCTGCATATCAAAGGTCTCAAATGCGGCTGCCCCGGACAGGATCCCATGGGCGTTTACCACCTTGTAGGCCGGTGCATCCTCACCCATAAGATTTCTTCCCAGGCCATATCCCACCTGCCGGGAATTTCCCGGTTTTCCGCAAAGGAGAGCGATCTGTCCATAAGTGGCTACCTTTCCCTTTGGGATGTGTTTCAGTACCAGTGCGGCTCTTTTATAAAAATCCATTTTATCCTCCATGGCTTTCTTCTGTTGTTTCCGGGAGAAATTCCACCTCTCCCAGAGCTTTCAAAAACTGTTTCCGTCCATAGCCCGGGAATTCCACTTCCACCGTCAGATCGTTCTGGGAGATTAAAATTCCCTCTCCATACTTTCTGTGCCGGACAGACGGCAAAGCCGCAGGCTTACCTGTTTCCGTTCTTTCTTCCTGTTCCTTTTTCCGGAACCCGTCTTCCCTTTCTCCTTCTCTCTTGGCTCTTATCTGCTCCCGGACTTCTCTTCCCAGGCTGCGGAGTTTTTCTTCTCCTTTTCCCTTTCTGGCGTCTTCCTTCCAATCCAGAAGCTTTGGAGGGATTCCCAGAAGATACCGGCTCCATTCCCCGGAAACTCCCGACTCCCTTGGGTTTACATAATAAGAAAGTTCCAGTTCATCTCTGGCCCTGGTCATCCCTACAAAAAACAGCCGCCGTTCCTCTTCTTCCTGTTCCGGATTCTTACACCGCAGAGGGATCAGTCCCTGGTTCATTCCGATAAGATACACCCGGCGAAATTCCAGGCCTTTTGAGGCGTGGAGCGTCATAAGCCGCACACCTTTCCTGAAATTTTCCCTCTCTCCCATCATCTCCTGAAGATCCATCCCATAGAGGACAGCGTCGTCTAAAAAGGCCTTTGTCCCTTCCCAGAGAGACAGCCCTTTGTCTTCACAATAACTTTCCAGCCATTCCAGAAATTTCAAAACCTGGGCTTCTCTCTCCTTATAGCCTGCCAAAGCAGGTCTAAGAGCCTGTCCAAGGCCGAAATACTCAAAGATCCTCCAACTCTTGGGAAGCTCTTTCTGACTATAGGACCAGTCTTGGAAGCCTTTCATTTTCTCATATAGTAAGCTTGTTCCTTTCTCCTCATCCAGAAGTTCCCGGACCTTTTTTCTGGTAAGCTTTTCTCCAAAGTCAGGATTATGCAGCACTTCTTCCCCGGTCTGCTGATCCCTGGGATTTACGGAAAACCGAAGGACTTTTATCAGCCAGTTCAGCACCGGAACTTCCTTTACCGTCTGTTTCATGGAAATCTCATAGGGGATTCCCCTTTTTTCAAAAACTTTGCACAGGATCTCTCCCTGCCTCTGCAGACGGTAGAGGATTGCTGTATCCTCGTATCTCTCTCCTGCTTTATGTAAACTTTCAAGCTGTTCCGCCAGATACTCGGCTTCTGTGAAAGGGTCGTAGTGGCGCTTTACCTTTATCTTCTTTCCCTCTTCCCTGGAGCCCTGGATCCTGGTGCCGAACTGCCGGAAACGATTGGCCGCTTCCAGGATGCTGGCATTGGACCGGTAATTGACCGGCAGAGAAAGCTCCCTGGCTCCAAACCGCCGCTTCAAAGCAAAAAAGGTACTGTCGCTGGAACCTCTCCAGCTGTAGATCACCTGATTGGGATCTCCCACAGCAAAAAGCCTGGTTTCCTCTCCTGCCAGGGCCGCCAGGAATTCCAGCTGGAGATTATCACTGTCCTGGATCTCATCTGCGATCACCCAGGCAGGATGGTATTCCTCCTTTTGTATCAGCTCTGTGCTTACCAGGAGCAGGTCCGAAAAGCTCATTTTATTCTCCCGCTGCTTTTCTTTTTGAAGGAGGGGATACAGCCGGAAAAGATCATCTCTGTATCTGGAAGCTTCCTTTCCTTCCAGATAGGCCCTGTACTCCTGTTCCAGCCGCTTTTTCAGCCGGTTTTTATATTTAATATTCAACTTCTCTTCTTTTATGATCCTCAGAGCCAGATCCGTTTCTTCCTCCGGCTCCATCACAGAAAAATCCCTGGTCCATCCGGCCTTTTCCACAGGCAGCATCTCTTTCAGAAGCCTCATAGCCACACTGTGAAAGGTGCCGAACCCCCGGATCTGCTCTGTAGAAAGCTCCGGCTCCCTGGCAAGGAGCCGGTCTGTGATCTCTCTGGCTGCCTTATTAGTAAAGGTCAGCACCAGCATATCCTCCAGGGGCACATTTTTCTCCCAGTGAAGATACAGGATCTTGGCAATAAGCACTGTGGTTTTCCCGCTGCCTACATTGGCGTTTACCACACAGGCCGGACTTTCATCCAGCACTGCCTCCTGTTGGTATGTATTCAGTTTTTCCCAGTCCTTACTCCCTTTTATCTCCATATTTCCGCCTCAGTCTTCCTCTGATCTTTTCCTGTTCTTCTTTATCTTCCTCTGCCTGGACCAGGATTTTCATATCTCCGGGACACACCGCGTGCCACCGGAGAGTATTTTCCAGTTCCCGGAGATTGTCTCCTTCCAGCAGCCATTTCCTGTAAAAACTGTTTTTCACTGTCAGCACCAAGGTGTGGTCCTTCACCCCCACCTCCTGGATAGTTTTCAGAAAATCTCCTCCTCTTTCTCCGTTTTCCTTTACGCTCTGGCAGAATTCCTGCCATTGAAGAGGAAGAGTAAAAAAAGAATATTTCTTTTCAATCACCGGTCTTTCTTCTCTCTGCGCAGTTTTCACATGTTCCGGAGGAAGGCTCTCCTCCAGGAGATTTTCCAGTCCCCACAGGACCATGGATTTGTCCAGGGTATAATCCCCCACACAGGCAGGGCATCCGTCTTCACAGGTACAGCCTTTTACCATATGGATGGCCTTTTCCAGGATCTCCGGCACCAGGTCATAAATTTTCTCCGAATACCCCAGTCCCCCTTCATACCGGTCATAGATAAAAAGATATACCTGTTCTTCCTGAGAAGAGTCTGGTATTCTGGCATTGTTGGAGATCACCGTATCAATATCGGAGCTTTCTGTCATAGTCACCATCATAGCCGCATTTTTTATAGCAAAAGCCAGACCTTCAAAGTGGTCGTTCAGCGCCAGCTCTCCGGTTTTCCCCGGCACCAGCAGACTGCGGTACGCCTTTGTCACATTTTCCGGTATCCGGATCCAGGTACTCTCTGTATCATAGTCCTTCCGCAAAGGCCGGACCAGGCTTGCGTAGCCCAGGTTCTGATGATTGTGGAACTGCAGCTTCTTGTACATGGAGATCACTTCTTCCACATTAATGTCTCCGAAGTGGATCCGGCTCCTTCCCAGATTTTCTTTCCGGAAGGTCTGAAGGATCCTGGTCTCCCGGTTTCCAGAGGGCACTGTATAATAATTTCCTGAGAAAGGAACTCCGTAGGCGGTTCTGGACTCCAGATCCAGTTTCAGCACCTCGTAAAGCTCCCCTTCATGCATGTATACCGCTCCCGGGTGAAGCTCATGAAAAGCCTGAGTCTCGTCCATCTGAGTGATCTCCCGGTTTTCGCCCTGGAGGATCAGCTTATATCTGGACTTATCCATGTTCCTCAGACTATAGTCTCCTGCTGGAAAGGCCTCTCCCGCCCATGCAAACCGGCCGGCCAGGCTTTCCACTTCCCCTGCATTTAAAAGAACAGGGATGATCTCACCCAGATCCGGAAATAATCCGGCGTCATCTAAAGACAGAGGCATCTCTGCCGCAGCGGCCCGGATATGGGCCAGTTCAATAAGAAGATTGTCCGGATCCACAATAGCGTTCTCGCTGCTTTTTGAAAAAAGCCACTCCGGGTCCAGGGCAATATACTGATCAAAAGGCTGGTTTTCCAGGATCAGATAATTCACACATTTCTCTTTACTTCTCCCTGCTCTTCCCGTCTGCTGCCAGAAAGAGGCTCTTGTTCCGGGATAGCCTGCCAGCACAGTGCAGTCCAGATTTCCAATATCGATCCCCAGCTCCAGGGCATTGGTGGAAACCAGACCAACCAGTTCTCCGGTGATCATCTTCTCCTCAATACTTTTCCTCTCCAAGGGAGTATAGCCGCCCCGGTATCCGGCAATCTTTCTGGAAATCCCATTTCCTTCCATTTTATCTCTGGCTTCCTTAAGGATCACTTCCACATTTCTCCGGGATCTTCCAAAGACAATAAAATGATGACCTCCTGCTGCCAGAGCCGGGATCAGCTCTGCTGCCAGATAAGAAGCCGGCCTTCTGCCATAAATCTTATCATTTTTCCCTTTGATCTCCGGAGGAAGGAGAAGCCGGTATTCCTTTTGGGGAGCTCCCGATCCGTCCTGATCCACCAGCACAAATTTTTCCCCGCAGATCTTCTCCGCCAGCTCTTCCGGATTAGCAATAGTAGCAGAACTGCACAAAAACCGGGGCTTTGATCCATAGTAGCCGCAGATCCGCTTCATCCGCCGGAAAATGTTAGCCAGATGGGCGCCGAAAGCTCCCCGGTAAGTATGAAGCTCGTCAATGACCACATATTTCAGATTGGAAAAGATAAAATCAAACCCATAGCTGCTGTGATTTGGCAGAAAAGCAGAATTCAGCATTTCCGGATTGGTCAGGATAATGTTGGCGCTTTTCCGTATCCTGCTCCGCTCCGCCTGCATCGTATCCCCGTCATAGACTCCTGCGTTGATCCGTCCTTCTCCAAAATACTCCAGCACCGGCTTCAGAGCCCTGTACTGATCGCTGGCCAGGGCTTTAGTAGGATAGACAAAGACTGCTCTGGTCAGAGGATTCTTCAGGATCTCCTGAAGCACCGGCAGAAGAAAGCTGAGGGTCTTCCCGCTGGCGGTGGAAGTAGTGATCACTACATGTTTCCCCTCCTGGGCCTTCTCGTACATCTCCGCCTGGTGGCTGTACAGACTGGAGATCCCTTCCAGTTTCAGAAATTTCCGGATATCCGGGTGGAGAGAAGGGGGAAACTCCTGATACATCGGCTTTCGCTCAGGCATTACCTTCCGGTATACGGTAAAATCTTCTGTATTCATATGCTCTCTCCTTCTTTCCTGGTAAACTTCCGATACTTTTTTCAAATCTATTCGTCTGAAATTTAGTATATCGGAAATCTCCCGGCCTGTCCATATTTGCGGTCTGCTGGTTTCTTCTGACATTTACTTTTCTTGTTGACTTTTATATATCCCAGTGCTATATTAAAACCATAATATCGCAGTACGATATATCGCAGTAAAATATATCAACAAATTATCGAGGTAGGCCTATGAATTCTCACATCCAAAAAGTCTATGTACCTATGACCGAAACAGGCTTCTACATTTTATTATGCCTTCTTGAGGAATCCCATGGCTACGGCATTGTCCGGAAAGTGGATACCCTGACCCATGGCCAGATCCGCTTAAGCCCCGGCACCCTTTACGGCAGCCTTTCCAAAATGGAAAAAGACGGCCTGATCCGGTTCATACGGGAAGAAGAGAAACGGAAGATTTACAAGATCACTGATTTAGGCAGACAGGTTCTGGACCTGGAAATGAAACGGATAGAACGGCTGTATCAGAATATGATGGAGGTGCGTGAAAATGAAAAATCGTAAAATAAAATTCCGATATTTTACTATTGTAGAATGGGAAAAAGAGCAGGATTTTCTCCGCCAGGAAGGATTAAAAGGCTGGCGTTTTACAAAAGCCACCTTACTGGGAATCTATCATTTTGAAAGATGCGAGCCGGAAGACGTGGTCTATCAGTTAGACTATAATCCTGACGGGATTGCTCACAAAGAACAATATGTCCAGATGTTTAAGGACTGCGGCTGGGAGTATATCCAGGATTATTTCGGCTACAGTTATTTCCGGAAGCCAGCTTCAGAAATGACCGGAGATGAAGAAATCTTCTGTGATGATGAATCCCGGCTGGAGATGGTAAAGAGGATTTTTTTCACCCGTATGATCCCTCTTATAGCTATTTTCTTTTTATTGGTTATTCCCAATTTGTATACCCAAAGCTCGGATCCTTCCACAACAGGATATGTACTGAACTGGGCCTTCTGGATACTGTTTGTTCTGTACCTTTTTATTTTTCTGGTACTTGGCCGCCAGTTCTGGAAATACTGGAAAAATCTAAGCAAATGACCTGTCCGGCCTTTTTAATTTCTGTTCCTTGTACACTGAGGGTATCTTTGCTGCTGAAAAGTTGTATTATATTTAATTTTGTTAAGGAGGAAAATATGGATCGTTTTAAAAAAGTGTACCGACAAGGCTCTATTGAAGTGATTGAAATCTGGGTTGATACGGAAACAGGCGTCAACTATCTGTTTCACCGGAATGGAAACGCCTCAGGTTTAACACCATTGCTGAACAAAGAGGGCAAACCGGTTGTGTCATCCTGAGCTTTTTCATAAGTGGATGTTATGGCCTTGGGACCCGCCCCGATATCATAGAAAACCGGACAGAAAAGGACTGTGTTCCGGTCCTTTCTGTCCGGTTTTGATTTTCTTTATTTTTTCTTTCTGCCGCAACAGTACTTATATTTCTTCCCGCTGCCGCAGGGACAGGGATCATTTGGATATATCTTTTTTTCTCCCGGAAATGGAATTACTTTATGATTCCCGGCAGACTCTTCCCCGAAATCTACAAGTACACGACATGCCTGTCTCTTTTGTGCCTCACCTGCCATGTCTTCCAGTTCCTTCTCCGTAAATCCCCGGTTATCCCAGATACGGATATGTTTCGCCGCCTCCTCTATGATCTTTGTAAGCTTTTTCTTCATGGTCTTCCTGGTTTCCCCGCAGACCTTTATGATCACATCAGCACTTTCTTCCGGCTCATAATTTTTTTGAATGGAATCAATGACCTCATAATATAGGATCAGACTGTGAGGCATATCCTGCCCCATCTCTTCAGAAAAAAATTCCAGCAGAGGCATGGTATGCTCATCCAGATCCTGGCATTCCGTCTTACCATACTGAAGAAATTCTTCTTTATCCTGAGGCAGATAATAGGGAAGCTGTCCCTGATTTTCCAGAAGATGGAGATACAGAGCCTCTTCTTCTAATTCTTCTTCCATAAGGTAGCCGTCTTTTACAGTCATTTCCTTAGGATATAGGAAAGCGGCGCTTTTCAGTTCCTCTGCGCTGATCTTCTTATGCTCGTATCCCCGGTAGATTTCAGCCAGATCCTCAAGGCTGATAACTCCGTAAAGGTATACCCCGCTTCTGCAGTATTCAGTCAGCTTCCATTTTCTTTCCAGATCTTTCTGAAATTTTCTGTCATAAACTTTCCGGAATTTTTCCTCTACATCTTCCGGCACAGTAAGAAATCCGTTTTCTCTCAGGCCGCAGTAAAAAGACAACAAAGGCGAAGCCAAAACCAGAGAATCCTCTACCCAGATTCCTCTTTCCTCTATAGCTTCCCAGAAAAGATCCACCTCTTCCCTGTCAGACTCCTCCAAGATCTTCCTGACCTGTCCTGTCTCAAGAAGGCTGTTTTTCAGCCACTGGACCAGTTCTCTTTTCTTGAATCTGCCTGGTTTGGGAAACTGACAGGCTTTGGCGATTTCTATAAGGTCATCCTTTTTATAATCGTCAAAAACCTCTGTAAGAGACTTCTCTGGCCCTAAAGGAAGCTCTTTCTTTTTCTTCTGTTTACGCTGTTTCCCCTTCAGTTCGGCCATGGCCCTCTGCCACTGGATATCTGTCTCCGGGTCATAGTTTTCTTCTTCTTTGCTGCTTTCAAATACAGGAAATTCCATATGCTCTTTAAGATAGGTATTGCTCTCTTCTATGTCAAAAGGCTCCGCCTCTTCTATTACATCATAAAATCCCCAGATCCCGCCGCAGTCCTCGATCATATTCGGCCCTTTATATTTCAGCACCTGTGGATACCGCTTGTCATAGTCCAGGACCTTCTCCACCAGTATGGTATGTTCCCAGTCATCTCCAAAATCATAAATATATTTTATTTTTGCCTTTTCGTAAAACCATCTGTCGATCCCCTCCTGAGCTGCCTCCTCATCCCCGGCCTCTGAAGGACCGTTAAAATATAGATTCTCATGAGGGATCACAAAGCTGTAAAGGTGACTGTGGGTCCAGCCAAATATCTCCTCAATGACCTGGTCCAGATCTTCAAAGCTGATCTTCTCCGGCACGATCACCCGCCTCCAGATAGGAGAGGAACTGCCTTTTATTGTTATCTTTAGTTGGTATCCTTTCATAAACCTTTCTCTTTTCCTATGTATTTATACATTACCTACTAAATTATATTTCTTTGCAAGCTCATAATTCAAAACCACAATCTCAGCCTTCCAGATTTTCCGTAATGTCAACAGCTTTTCCTCCAGTATTGCTTTTGGCCCTGCCAGCCACTCTGTCTCTGCTTCTTTTATAACCAGTACAAGCTGAATTCGCTTATCATGATAATCTTCTATTTTTCTGAGGTTTTCCCCTACTTCTTCCTGGTCATCATACCGGTTCACAATGCTTGCCATATAGACCTGCAGAGATTCTGCAAACTTCTCTGCAATACTATCATAATATTCTCCGAATTTTTCTTCTTTTTCCTTAGTCTGATGCATATTGTTTTCATTTGGGCAAGTTTTCTTGGCTTCCAAGAAAATAATGTTTCTCTTTTTATTCAGCAGAATAAATTCTACACTTTTGATTCCTTTTCCCAGTTTCTTCAGCAGCTGCGATTTTTCTATTTCAAACAGGTCCATTTCTGAAAAGCTTCCGAATTTCATTTCCGATTCATAAATATCTTTCAATTCAGAGCCACTCCTATTTCCTCTAAATACAGTTGACGAAAAGTTTCCATAATGGCATTATGTTCCAGCAAATTAAACTTCTCCGCTGTTTCGCATCCTATTTCCTTTTTCTTTACATCCTTATAGTATAAGGAACAGTATGCAACCTGATTCTTTTCTGACCTTTTCACCTCTATATACTTTGCGAGAAAATAATCATGTGTGGAGATAAAAATCTGTACCCCTTCCTCTTCCAGCATCATAAGAAGTTCTGCCAGGATAGGGATATATTTTGGATTAATATTTGCCTCCGGTTCGTCCCAAAACAGAACGGATCCTTTTTCCAAAGTACCGTTTTTTATCAACTGCCATAGCAGAGCAATTTTTCTCAATCCTTCTGCAACAAGATTAAATTCCAGCTTTGCCTGGGTTCCCGGTTTTAAATAAAATCGTTCTTCTGAAACTGTCACCTTGCCTGTGCTGATTTTTTGAAGCAGATTCAGATACTTTTTTCTTTCCGCAGAATCCACACCTCTGGATATATCTACTTTTGCTGCTGCAATTATATCCAAATAGGTATCATCAAATTCAACATTCCCCATTTTTACTGCTGATTCCAGATTCCATGCATTGGATAAGATTTCTTTCGCCGGAATAAACACACTTGTCAGATCTGACATTTGCTTTTCCCAGCTCTGCTCGCCTGTAACTTTTGCGTCCCATTTATTTGTCCTGTTGGTAAAAGTCATACTGATCTTCGTCATATCTGAAACAACAGTAACTCTTGCTGTATTATTATCATTCTTCTTCCGATTTACCAAACGTCCGATAGACGAATGATCAGGTCTGAATACCATAACGGTTTTCTGTGAAAAAGAGACATCATGCTTTGAAGCCTGGCAAGCCGCATACAGCACTTTCATAATATGTGTTTTTCCCAGACCATTCTCTCCCAGCAAAATATTAATGCCAGTGCAAAATGGAATTTTCATATTGTCAAAAACAGTAAAATTATCGAACTCAACTCTTGTAATCGGCATATTCTATCCTCTCATTCTGTGAGATAATGCTCCCTGTTCCTGTTTACAGAACCTTTTCTGTTATATTAACACACCCTCCCCACACCTTCAATACTTTCCATCTGTGAAGAAATCTTTCCAACAAAGTCCCTACTACATGTTTTTTAGATAAAAAGAGCTGCCGCATTAACTAAGAATATTCTCGACTTTAATGCAACAGCTCCTTCACTTTGTCCCAGTCCTGCAATCTCGGGTCCGGACAAAATTTTATCAATTTTAGTATTCTCTCTCTTTATAATGATGAGCCTCTTCCAGCATCATATCCTTCACCTTCATCAGACGGATCTGGGTACTTCTCTCATTCTCATCCAGCTTCATAGTAATATATTTGATATTCTCCTGAGTCTCCGGAATGATCACATGCTCCAGGGCATTTACTCTTCTTCTGGTCTTTTCGATCTCTGCCGCCATAAGCTGGCAGGATTTCTCTACTTCCGCCAGACGGAGCATATCCGGAAGGATATCTGCCAGAGACTTCACCGCATCGTCCAGATCACCGGAAGTAAAAGCAAATCCGTAGGAATAAATGTCGTTGGCGTCTGCGGTCCTGGTGCTGGTCTTAAACACCGGGATGTCCACGCTCATAACATTCTTCTTTCCGGCTTCCAGATATACTTCCTGCTTTGGCGACATAAGAGCCGTATTCAGGATCTGCTCCGACATTCCCGCTTTGGCAATGACAAAGTTCTTATTGGCAGAGAGGATCCCTGCCTCCACCTTCTGTCTGAGAGCCATATTCTCCCTTACCAGATCCAGGAACTGACGCATCAGCTCATCCCGTTTATCCTTCAAAAGCTTGTGTCCCTTGGTAGCTGTCACCAGCTTTTTCTTCAGCCTGGTAAGCTCCATCCTGGTAGGATTCACCTGGGTAGCTGCCAAAGCCGTCACCTCCTTCTTCCATACATTTTCATTTAAACATATCCATATAGAAGGGCCGCATTTAACACATATCAGGAATATTCATACATTTATTTGTCGAGCACAGCTTTGAGACCCGGGCTCAAAGCAGCGCAGACTGAGCAATAAAATCTATGAATATTCTCAGCCTATGGGCAATGCGGCGCTTCCTTATTTCCCATAATACTGATCAAGGAATTTGTCATCAATACGTTTCAGCTCGCTTCTTGGAAGAATAGATAACAGCTTCCAGCCGATATTCAGTGTCTCCTCAATGTCTCTGTCTGTAGTATATCCCTGGGATACATACTCCTGTTCAAAGGCATCTGCAAACTTTGCATAGATCAGGTCGATATCGGAAAGGGCCGCTTCACCTAAGATCACCATCAGCTCCTTGGCCTCTTTTCCTCTTGCATAAGCCGCGAAGAGCTGATTCATAGTATTGGAATGATCCGCTCTGGTCTTTCCTTCGCCGATACCTTTATCCTTCAGACGGGACAGGGAAGGCAGCACGTCAATAGGAGGTGTAACGCCTTTTCTGTAAAGCTCACGGCTTAAGATGATCTGTCCCTCTGTAATGTACCCTGTCAGGTCAGGGATAGGATGAGTCTTATCATCCTCAGGCATGGTCAGGATGGGGATCATAGTGATACTTCCCTTCTTGCCCTTCTGTCTTCCGGCTCTCTCATACATGGTAGCCAGGTCTGTATACATATATCCGGGATAGCCCCGACGGCCCGGCACTTCCTTACGGGCTGCGGAAACCTCGCGAAGGGCGTCTGCATAGTTGGTGATATCAGTCAGGATAACCAGTACATGCATATCCTTTTCAAAGGCCAGATACTCCGCCGCGGTCAGAGCCATCTTCGGGGTGGCGATACGCTCTACCGCCGGGTCGTTTGCCAGGTTAATGAAAAGCACGGTTCTGTCGATAGCCCCTGTTTCTTTAAAACTTTCTGTAAAGAAGTTGGCCTCCTCGAAAGTAATACCCAAAGCCGCAAATACTACGGCGAAATTTTCTCCTGTTCCTCTTACCTTTGCCTGTCTGGCGATCTGTGCCGCCAGCTGGGCGTGAGGCAGACCGGAGGCTGAAAAGATCGGCAGCTTCTGGCCTCTTACCAGAGTATTCAGGCCGTCAATAGCAGAAATTCCTGTCTGGATAAACTCTTCAGGATAACTTCTGGCCGCCGGATTCATAGGAAGTCCGTTTACATCTCTCCTCTCGTCAGGGAGGATCTCCGGTCCATCGTCGATAGGACGGCCCAGACCGTCAAATACACGGCCCAGCATATCTTCTGAAACTCCCAGCTCCATGCTCCTTCCCAGGAATCGTACCTTGCTGTTGGAAAGATTGATACCTGTAGAGCTTTCAAAAAGCTGTACTAAAGCGTTGCTTCCGTCGATCTCCAGCACCTTGCACCGTCTGGTTTCTCCGCTGGCCAGCTCGATCTCTCCCAATTCATCATAATGTACATTTTCCACTCCCCGTACCAGCATCAGAGGGCCGGCTACTTCCTGTATGGTTCTGTATTCTTTCGGCATTTAGAAGCCCTCCTTTCCCAATACATTGGATATTTCCCTGGCAAGCTGGTCCATGATATTCTTGTATTCTTCATCCAGCTTATCCTCTAAAGTATATTTAAAACGTCCGATCTTTTCTCTCACTTCCAGCTTCACCAGATCCTGGATAGAGGCGCCCTGTTCAAGGGCTTCCACGCCATGATCATAGTAAGCCAGCACCAGTTTCATCAGCAGATACTGTTTCTTCAGAGAACTGTAAGTATCCACCTCATGGAAGGAGTTCTGGTGAAGGAAGTCCTCACGGATAGATCTGGCCGCTTCCATCTTCAGCCGGTCCCCGGCAGACAGAGCGTCCATACCAACCATCTTTACGATCTCTTCCAGTTCTGCCTCTTCCTGGAGAAGGCTCATCATCTTCTGCCGGTCTGCCATCCAGTCAGGAGCAACGTTCTCATTAAACCACTTCTCCATATTGTCCAGATACAGAGAGTAGCTGGTCAGCCAGTTAATGGCAGGGAAATGTCTCTTGTAGGCCAGAGAAGAATCCAGCCCCCAGAACACTTTTACAATACGAAGGGTAGCCTGGGATACCGGCTCGGAAATATCTCCTCCTGGAGGAGACACGGCGCCGATAACGGACAGAGCCCCTTCTCTGTGCTCCTTGCCCAGAGAGATCACATGACCTGCTCTCTCGTAAAACTGTGCCAGACGGGAACCCAGATATGCCGGATACCCTTCCTCACCAGGCATCTCTTCCAGACGGCCGGACATCTCACGAAGGGCCTCCGCCCAGCGGGATGTGGAGTCAGCCATAAGCGCTACCGAATAACCCATGTCCCGGAAATATTCCGCAATGGTGATGCCAGTATAAATAGAAGCCTCACGGGCAGCCACAGGCATATCGGAAGTATTGGCGATAAGCACCGTCCTCTGCATCAGAGACTGTCCGGTCTTAGGATCCTTCAGCTCCGGGAACTCGTTAAGAACGTCGGTCATCTCATTGCCACGCTCTCCGCATCCGATGTAGACCACGATATCCGCTTCCGCCCATTTTGCCAGCTGGTGCTGGATCACAGTCTTGCCGCTTCCGAAGGGTCCGGGGACAGCCGCCACACCTCCCTTAGCTATCGGAAAGAAGGTGTCGATAACCCTCTGCCCTGTGATCAGAGGCTTCTCCGGGGTCAGTTTTTTCAGATAAGGACGGCCCTGGCGCACCGGCCATTTCTGCATTAAAGTCAGCTCCCGGTCTCCCTTGTCTGTGGCAATCACCGCCACCACTTCTTCTACAGTAAATTCTCCTGCCTTGATCTCTTTTACAGTTCCCTTAATGCCATAAGGAACCATGATCTTATGATTTACGATCTGGGTTTCCTGAACGGTTCCGATCACATCACCGTTCTCAACTTCATCTCCCGCCTGCACTGTAGGGACAAAATTCCATTTTAAGTCTCTCTTTAAAGAAGGAACCTCCACGCCTCTTTTTAAGTTGGTTCCTGAAATCTTCATAATATCATCCAAAGGGCGCTGAATCCCATCGTAAATACTGGTGATCAGTCCTGGCCCCAGTTCCACAGACAGAGGAGCTTCTGTAGACTCTACCGGTTCTCCCGGACCCAATCCTGATGTCTCTTCATATACCTGGATGGATGCCTCGTCACCATGCATCTCGATGATCTCGCCGATCAGACGCTGGCTGCTTACACGGACCACGTCAAACATATTGGCGTCACGCATTCCCTCTGCAATGACCAGCGGTCCCGCCACTTTCTTAATCGTACCTTTGCTCATTGGAACGAATCACCTGCTTTCTAATTATTACTGAACAAAATATCCGAGCCTACCGCCCGCTCCACAGAGTCTTTCACTCCCTGTACTCCCATTCCCGTATTTCCGGAAATCCCGGGGATCTGGATAATAGCCGGCAGTACCTGTTCCTGATATTTTTCAATGATCTGTTTGCACTCTGCTGCCAGGGCTTCGGTAATATAGATGATCCCATATCCCTTTCCTGCCAGAGATTCTAATTTTTCCTCCGCTTCTTTACGGTTGGCTGCAGGATAAATGTCAAGTCCCAGTGCGGCGAAACCGTAAATACTGTCATAATCACCCATCACTGCAATCTTATACATACATATCCCTTACCCTTTCCCGGATAGAATCATCAGAAAAACCATTCTGCTTTCCCGACAAGATGATTCGTACCGTTTTGATCTCGTTTAATCTGGCCAGCACATAGGCCACCAGAGGGCCTACGGAAAACACTTCGTATTTCTGAGGCTGCATATCCTGCATCAGCCGGTTGTCGCACCACCGCTCAAAGGCTGAGGGCGACTCTGCGATGGCCTGGCCCCCCTGGGCATAGGCTGTGCCCGACAGATATTCTGTTACTGCCTCCATGCCTCCTGCAGCGGCTCTGGCAAGCTGGTCTACATTTAATGATTCACATTCTGCCATTGCACGCTTCATAAACTCCACGGTCTTCCCTGTTTTCTGAGAGCGGACGGCAATCCGGATATCTGCCACAGCCACCACAGACTCAGCGTAATCCTTAATGATCTTATCCTTTGCCTTCTGTCCTGCCTGATAGATAGCGTCCAGGGCTGCCCTGTCTATGATCACATCACAGAGCTGCCCGTCTCTGGTATGGAGAAGAGCCTCATAGGCTTCTTTTGCAGCCTCCGCCATATTTCCCGGCAGCCGCGAAAACTCTTTATTCTGAATGATCTCCAGCATCTCATCAGGGGGAATACTGGTATCCTCATAATAAATATTCGCAGGCTTGCTCCCTTCCGGCGTACAGGCCTCCTTAATAGCGGCTTTCAGATTATGGAAAAGATTGGGATAAGACAGAACGTCAAATACAGACATATCTACTCCCATCTCCCGGATAGTCTCCCAGGTTTTCTCTTCTTCTCTTGAAAGGATCGCTTCCCCGTTACCAGAAGTTTCCTGATCTCCCCAGCCTTTTTCCTCCAGGACCTGGATACATTCTTCTTCTGTACCGCAGCCTATCAGCTGATCGATCACCGCCTGATTAAACAGCTTTGTCTCCAAAGCACGGATCCGTGCAACCGCATAGGTATATTGGGCTTTACTCAAATTAATTCCTCCTTCTGCGGTTACCGCTTATGAAAATAAAATTTCATGAACCTTATCTGAAAGTTCATCTTTTCTTGCATTAAATATCGCCTGAAAGCTGCAGTTTTCTTCAATCCCTCCATAAATCAGAATAAAACCGCCGCTTATATCTCTGGTCTCTCCAGAAAGGGCTAAAGCGCCCTTATTCTCTTTCGCGATCTCCTGAATCTCTTTTTCAAAACCCTTAGGCATCCTCTCCAGATCTTTTTGGGAAAAGCAGATTTTTCCCTCCTGAGGGGCCGCATACTTTCCAAGCATCTTCCTGATGATCTGGAAATATGTTTCTTCCTCAGCCTCTGTCAAAGTATGATATGCCTTTTCAAGCACCTGGGCGATAAGCTCCTGTTTTGTCTCAAGAAGCACCTGCCTTTTCTGAAGGGCACAGGAAGAGACCGACCGTTCTTCCGTGTTTTTTACCTCTGCTCTGGATTTTTCCAGGATACGAGTGCTTTCTTCCTGTCCTTTTACCCTGGCGTCTTTCTTAATCTGCTCTGCTTCCTGTTTCGCCTGTTCCAGGATTTCCTCTGCTTTCTTCCGGGCTTCCTCAAGAATCTGGTTCTGCATTTTTTCTAATCCAGTCATTCTCTCATTCTCCCTTTCCTGAACATTTCTTTTATCTGACCTTTATCTGAACATTTTAAAACTGGATATTGGTCACTGCCAGGATAGAGATCAGAAGAGAAAGGATGGCATAGGTTTCTACCATGGCCGGGAACAGCATAGCCTTACCAAACTGTTCCGGCTTTTTAGCTACGATCCCGATTGCCGCCGCCGCTGTCTGTCCCTGTGATTTGCCAGAGATCAGACCTACGATACCTACAGGCAGGCAGGCTGCCAGAACCAAAAGTCCCTGCTGAGGTGTCAGATCCAGAATGCCGCCTCCCAGCAGTCCGATCTTGGACAAAGTAATAAAGCCTACCAGCAGACCGTAGATGCCCTGGGTACCAGGCAGAAGCTGGATAACCAGAACTTTTGCAAATTTTGAAGGATCTTCAGACACTACTCCTGAAGCCGCCTGTCCGGCGATACCTACGCCGATGGCAGAACCGGCTCCTGCCAAAAACACTGCCAATGCAGCCCCTAATAATGCATAAACAATTCCTAACTGACTCATAAATGTGTTTCCTCCTTAACATCTACATATTTGGTATTTGCAAAAAATGGTTCAAAGGGCTTTCCGCCGCCCTCATAAAATTTACCGAAAAATTCTACATACTGAAGACGGTTTGTATGCACATACGCCCCCAGAAGATTGATCGCCAGATTCATGGCGTGCCCTACTATAAATACAAGAATAAATACGATCGCCCCCGGGATGCTGTCACCCACCATGCTTCCCATCTGGTTTACTACAGAAGCAATGACTCCCGTAGCCAGTCCCAGAGCCAGCAGACGGGAATAGGAAAGCACATCGCTGAGCCATCCTGTCACATTATATACATCATATAATCCCAAAGCCAGACGCAGCACCACATTTTTGCTGGAACGCCCTGACATCAGGATCAATCCCACAAGACCGATCACGGTCAGCACCTTTCCTGCACTGCTCATAACCGGCGGAAAAGCACTTGGATCCATCTGTGAAATAGAAGCAAACAGGCTGCTTGGTATCAGCATAAGAAGCAGACCGATCAAAAATACAAACCAAAGCACTACGTCGCAGAAAAAGTCCAGATATTTCTTATCCCGAACAAGAAGATATCCCTTGATCCCCAGTCCGGTAAAAAGATGTATCAGGCCAAAGGCCATAGAAAACAGCAGCAGTTTCATAGGATCATTCAAAGGTACAAACCACAGAGCCTTTACTAACCCTCCGTCTGGAACATTCACATGGAAAAAAGTCCTTGCCACTACGTCTATAGCATCTCCGAAATATCCTCCGAAAAGAATTCCCCATACTAAAGTGGAAATTCCTCCATACATAAAGAGTTTCAGAGACTTCCGCATAGAACTGCTCATCCTGGGGAATTTTTTTACCAGAACAAAGCAGACCAGGAAAACCAGCAGACCGTAAGCCGCGTCTGAAAGCATCAGACCAAAGAAAAATACATAGAAGAAAGACATGATCGCCGTAGGATCTATCTCTCCCTTGGCCGGCAGTCCAAAAGACTCTACAATACCCTCTACTGATTCCGTAAACTTATTATTCTTCAGGAGAACCGGCGCTTCCTCATCTTCCGGTATATCCTCCACTTCCATACTCATCACAAACTTCTCGTTAAGGGCCTTATCTAAAGCCCCCGCCGCTTTTTTTGGAACATATCCGCTGATCAGAAAAGCAGATTTAGATTGAGGAAGTGTTCCCAGTACTTCATATTTCTGTGCCCTTGCCCGGAAATAATCAGATACCAGCTTCAGATTTGTCCTTTCATAGGCATATCTGCGGATCTCCTCCCGGCATTTTTCGATTTCTTCTTCCAGTTCCCGTATCTGTTCCCGGAGACTTTCCTTTGCCCGCGCCGGAACCTGAGCCGTCAGCTGAGAAGGTTTTGCAAATCCGCCTTTCCGCAAAGCCTCTTCAACTTTCTCTTCATCTTCTCTGAGACACAAAACAGCCACATAAGTTCCGTCTCTCCCTGAGGATAAGATTGTCACATCCGCCCCCGATGCCTCAGCCGCTCCTTCCAGGATCATACCGTAAATCTCTTCCAAGGCCACTTCCCGTGAAAAAGATCCAGGCAAAAATACCGTTGTCTTTGTTCCCCGAAAGGCCATGGGCACATCCAGATTCATCCAAGGTTCCAGACTCTCTATCTGATTTTCCAGTTTTTGAATATTGGCCCGGTATTCCCCGATCTTTTTTTGCTGGCTGATCACAGTGGCAGCCACACTCATGACCTTGTCTTTTCTCTCCACTGCCTGGTCAAAAACATCTTTCTCAACCAGCTTTTTACCTTCCAGTCCCGCAAACATAGAAGTTTTCTCCGGCACATATTCATTCAGGATACCCAGAGCCGTATCCGCCGAAACTGCGTTTTTTTCAAACATGCTCCTTGCAGTCTGGGTATTCATTTTCTCAAGCCCCTCTATATCTTCCTGGATCTGGGATACTTCCATGACCCCCATAGACTGGATTTTTTCCAGAATGGCTTTTCTGTCTCTTTTCAGCGCGCAGATACTTACCTTTTGCATCTGCAAAACTGCCATACATTCATCCCTCCTTTATCTATGGTCTTTTTTCTCACAGCAGCTTCTGGATCACTCCTTCAACTGCTGCGCCTTCTAGTTTCCCAGCTTTTTCTCTTAGCTGGGCCGCTTCCGCTCCGGCTTCTGCTTTTGCTGCCTCCAGCTTCTCCGCAGCGATTTTTTCAGCTTCTTTCAAAGCTTCCTGGGCCTTCCGGCCGGCATCAGCAATCATGTCGTTTTCGATCTGAACAGCTTCCATTTTGGCCTTTTCTGTCAATCGGGCAGCTTCATTTTGGGCTTTTTCTACTAGTTCTTCAGCCCTCTGCTCAGTATCTTTGATTGCCTGGATCGTATCTTTTACCAAAATATCACCACCTTCACATAATTTGATATTACTATGAATTATGCATTTTGTCAATTTATTAACATTTTTATTCTTTTTTATGTTATTATTATCTCTTTTTTCCGTCATTTTAGACATAAAAAAGGGAGATTGCATAATACATTCGCAATCTCCCTCAATCATTTTTCGCACTTTGACAATCATCCATAAAAATAGCTGCTGTATTTTTCATCCTTTAAATTACTGCTGTCAATCCACTGATAACTGGTATTGACAAAGGAATCAACCGGCAGTCCCTGGGATGCACGGACACCTGCAGTCACAGCAGCATATCCCATACCATAGGGATTCTGTGCAATAAACCCTATTTCAGTTCCATTTTCTACTGCGCTTCTCTGCTGCTCATCAGAATCAAACCCTACCACCGCAAGCTCTTTTCCGGCAGCATCTGCCGCGTTCAATACTGCATCCGAGGCTTCTTTATTAGTGCAGAAATAGCCATTCACCTCCGGATACAAAGTAAAGACCGCATTGGCCATTTCCTCCATAGTAAAGTCTGCATTTTCATGAGATACATTTACAATCTCTATATCAGGATGATTTTTTGTGATTTCGTCAGAAAATCCCCGCTCCCGGTCCTGGCTGGTCTGAGCGCTTTCAGCATGAGCCATCACAGCAATCTGGCCTTTATCTTCTATAGCTTCCGCCAGTCTCTTGGCTGCTTCCACTCCCGCTCCATAATTATCTGTGGCACATAAAGCGGAAACTGGTCCGTTATCTACGCCTGAATCCATCATTACAACAGGAATATCATTTTCCGCAGCCATCTCAAGCTGAGCCTCACAAGACTGTCTGTCAATGGCTGCAATGCAAAGGATCGTAGGATTTTCTGAAAGGACTGTGTCAATCAGATCGATCTGTTTTTCCACATCTGTATCATCAGCAGGTGCATCAAACGATACCGTAATCTGATCTTCTCCTGTATATCCCATTTTTTCATTAAGCGCTTCTACAGCATCCTCTATCCCTTCTCTCACTGTAGTCCAGAAATCATCTCTGGCGCTTTTCAGCACTACAGCAATCCGGCTTCCGGCTTCCAGTTCTAGCTCCTCAAAAGAAGTGTAGTCTACAGACCCTGCCTGGTCTTTAAGAACAGACATGGCCAAATCCTCTGTCATGTCTCTTTCCTCGTTATCTGAAGTCTCCGTATCGTCCTCGTCACTATTTTTTTCTTCCTGGCTGTCAGACTCCTGGTCTTTTTTCTGTTCCCCTGATGCATCCTCCGGTGAATTTTGTGTCTTTTCAGTGTCTTCCGTCGATGTACTTTCCTGGGTGGTATCAGGTTCCTGTTTCCTCTCTGCGCAGCCGCTGATCATTCCTGTGGCCAGCATGATACACAGAAAGGCTGCTATCGCCTTTTTCATGCTTTTACCTACCTTTACATGTTTATCCTCCAGTTAAACTACGTTTTCATTATACACGAAACTTTTTATTAGTCCAGAAGATTTCCCATTGTTTATAAATTTTTTTTAAAATCTTTGAAAAATCTTTGTAATTGTTTTTTATCCAAACAGATTCCATTCTCTGAAGATGCCATACAGCAGCAGTGCCGATAGAGGTCCCAGTATAAAACCAAATCCGCCGTATACGATCACTCCCAGATATACAGACAAAAGGATCAGCAGAGGTGAAATGCCCACCTGACTGCCTATGAGCCTCGGTTCCAGAATCTGGCGTAATCCCGCTGTCAGAATATATATAAAGAGAAGTCCTATCCCTACAGCAGACTTTCCCTGAAAAAGCAGAAAAATCCCAGCCGGTATAAGGAAAGTACCAGTTCCCAGCACCGGCAGCCCATCCAATATTCCAACCGCTAATCCCATTCCCACAAAATATGGAATCTTTAAGATCCAGAATCCTCCTGCACAGATCAGGCAGATCAGCCCGGTAATCTTAAACTGGGCCTTAATATATCCCTTTCCTCCCTCCAGCAATTCCCGCCCCAGCCTTTTTACTTTCATATAAAAATTTTTCGTTTCTAAATATTTTTGGATTGTTTCTCTCTCCTGAAGAAATAAAATTGCAGACACAATTCCTATGATCAAACCTCCCAGGACCGTAATACAAACCTTCGCCCCATCTACAGCCCGATCCATACTTAGCCCATCTTCCAGCAGATACTGCCGGAATTCCTTTACCTCTCTAAAAATATAAGCCTTGCTCTCTGCCGCCGGAATCCCGGTGAACTTTTCCACTCCCTGACAGCACTGTCCGACCAGATTTCCTGCTTCTGCTTTAATCTGAGGATAATATTTCATACATTCACTGATCTTACCGGTTATATACTCAGCCCCTATTAAGAACAGGCCGATTCCCGCAACTGTAAAGGCAAGAATAAAAAAGGCCCCATATCCGCTTTCTTTAATATGCAGCTTTCTGCTCCATATCCTCCCTGCCATAAATTTTGCCAGAGGATGCACCGCCTCGGCCAGAATCCATCCCAACAAAAAAGGGAGCATAACAGGAAAGACATATTTCATGCCTAAGATCACTCCTGCTGCAACTCCCATCTGCAAAGCAAATCTCTTTATCTTCATCCGGCCTCACCCCGCTTCCTTTTTTCTTAGTATAGGAAGAAGGGCGCCGCTTATACTATAGGAAAATTTCCATCCGGTTTTACCTGAAATTCCATCTTTTTCCCGGTTTTCGGATGAAAAAAACAAAGTCTGCTGGCACACAATCCCAAACCTTTTCTTTCACTGTCTCCGATTTCTCCCTTGTTATATTTGGTATCTCCTATAATAGGATTTCCCATATGCGCCAGCTGCACTCTGATCTGATGATGCCGTCCTGTCTTTAAATGTATTTCCAACAGACTGCATCCTTTTTCTTCTTTTAATACTTTATATTCCAATACAGCTTTTCTGCTGTTTTTTGTCTTTTTATCAACAATCCTAGAAAGATTGCTCCCTGGAATCTTTTCCATCTGATCTTCCAGTGTTCCCTCTTTATCCTCTGGTATTCCCTGAACACAGGCCAGATAAATCTTTTCCATCTGTCCTTTCTGTATCTGCTCACTGAGCCTGGCACCGCTTTTCTGATTTTTTCCAAACACTAAAATTCCCTGCACCGGCTGGTCCAGCCTGTGGACAACAGCTAAATATGCGCCCTCCCCTTTTTGAGCCAAATAATTTTTCAGTCCGCTTTCCATGTCCATAACCGAAGATCTTTTTGTCTGAACCGGTACTCCACCCGGCTTTCTGCATACAATAATGTCTTCATCCTCAAATAAAATTGATTTTTCTAAATTCAGTCCTAAAGTATTCATAATTCCTCTTACAGTAAATATTTTTTCACAAAGGAACAACCGCCATATCATCAATTTCTTTTCCGATACAACGGTTGTCCTAATGCTCTTCTTTATTCAATTTTTCAAACCTCGTTTTCTTACTAACTTCTTAATTGATATTTACCAGTAAAGATATTTCTTCTATTTAGTATCAACATCTTTTATTGATACTCTATTTAATTTTCTTTTAGATTAATACCAATCTTTTAATGGCCTTTTGCCTTTTTATTTTATTCCCCGTTTATAAATTCTATTCAGAACTTATCGAAAGTTTCATATCAATCTCTATATAGGATAATAAAAAGTTTCCAACAAACGCTTCGGACTTATTTGTTTTCCAAACATTTCTTTATATATTTCTTTTCAGTGCATCGAATCTTTTTTCTTCAAGATTCTCGAATACAACAGGCTTATTTCTACGAATACAACTCATCATATTTTTCATCTTCACAACTTCTATACACTTTCAAATGATATATAAATACTTTGTTTTTTTAAAATATATTTCTTTACATATATTTTAAAATCTCTCTATTATTTTTGTGGTAAATATTCAATATGAGGACATTCTTGATATATTTACCTGAAACTTTTTATCCTTCTTTTCTGTTTTTAGGATTTTTCCGTTTATCTTTATTTCAGGTCTTTCTTTTGGGGATTATAATGTCTTACCACTCTCATATTGATAATTTGATTCATCCGTTCCCATTGGACTAAACCTCCTTATCTTTATTTAAAAACCTTTCACCAAATCTTTCACTGTTTTCCTTGGAAGATTAACTTTTAATTATCATTTACAGGTCTTATTTTGTATTCTCCATACACCTAAAGTTCTATAAATAACAATTACTTTTTAATCTTTGTTCCTTGTAGCCATCTTCAAAATTGATTTCTCGTTTCGAATTTTGAAATGGTTATGAAGTTTTTTATTTGGTGTTTTGTTTTTTGTTGATATTATAATACAATAACCTCCGCTATTTGTCAAGCTATTTTTCAAAAAAACTTTTATTTTTTTAAATTAATATTTCTATAAAAATTTATGCTGTAAATTAACTATATTTTTTAAAATTTTCTATACAATTATAATATTCTTAAAAATACAGGAAACTAAGTCTCATCAAGACACCTATTAGTTTCCCGTCCGCAATAAAACCGCCGCATAAGGCAGACGGAAATCTTTCTTCCTGTTCTGCCTTATGCGGCGGTGCGCTATTCTTCCTATTCTTTCAAAAGCTGTCCAGAGTTATTTCCCGGATTTATAATAATTGATCAGGCATCCCTCCAGAATGATCTCTCTCTCATCTTCTGTCATATCTCCCAGGCCAAGAGTAAACTCTTTCAGGCTGTCGCCTACTGTGTAGGCTTTCACCTCTTTTGCCCCTTCTTCCACTGCTTTGCGGATATCCGGAATAAAGAGGTAATCCCCTTTCTTAAACGGAAGTTCGCCTTCCGGAATCAGGAAGGGCAGCATTCCCCAGTTAATGAGGTTAGAGCGGTAACGCTTCGTCGCATACTCGTTAGCAATGTTTGCCCATCCTCCCAGTACCTTCTGGCAGGAAGCCGCCTGCTCTCTGGCAGAACCGTCGCCAGGTTTCACTGCAAAGATCGTACTTCCTACTCCTGTATTCTGTCTGTTCATATCCGGATAGGCTTCTTTGATCTTATCCCATACAGGTTTCAGTTCAGTAAAAGCACATGCCGGACATTCTCCCGCTTCCCTCGCTTTTTCTGCTCCCTGTACTTCCTTTGCAAGTCCTACATAGGCCGGATCCTTTCTGGAAAGAGCAAACTCTGCCAGTTTCAATGGATTAGAACGGTAAGATGAAGTTTCGCCTGAAGGTATCAGCTCATCTGTCGTAGTTACAGGATCATGGATCTCAGATACCACTTTTAATACCAGGTTATCTGTAAGACTTGGCATTTCAGGCCAGTCTTTAATATTAGGCCCGAACTGGATCTCCACTTCCGGATCTGCTTTTCCCTTGCTGTCAAATACCCTGTTTTCATAAATCGTCTTATCAAAATGATACTGAGGATGTCTGTATTCTCCTGCGAATTCTGTAGCCGGTGTAAGACGTCCTTTATTTGCTGCTGTAGCCGCAATAGACCGGGCATCCATAAGAGCCACTGAGGAGATCTGTCCGTCCTGGATCTTGGATCCTTCTCTGTTCGGGAAGTTTCTGGTAGAATGCCGGATACTTAATGCATTATTGGCAGGAGTATCACCGGCTCCGAAGCAGGGACCGCAGAACGCTGTCTTTACCACAGCTCCTGTCTCAAGAAGATCCGCCAGAACTCCGTTCTTTGCCAGTTCCATATAGATAGGCGTGCTGGCAGGATAAATACTTAATGTAAAAGCATCGAAACCTATGCTGGATCCTCTCAGGATATCTGCGGCATCACAGATGTTCTCAAAACCGCCTCCGGCACAGCCTGCGATAATTCCCTGATCCACATATAATTTTCCATCTCTGACCTTATCTTTAAGAGTATATGGAATTTTTCCGTCCAGGCTCACCTGTGCTTTTTTCTCCACATCCTCCAGAATATCCATCAGGTTTGCATTCAGTTCTTCTATTGTATAGGTATTGCTTGGATGGAAAGGCATAGCGATCATAGGACGGATCTTATCCAGTTCTACATATACAAGGCCATTGTAGTAAGTCACAGGTCCCGGATTCAATTCTTTATAAGCCTGACTCCTTCCATGGATGTCATAAAAATCTTTAATAGCAGAATCTGTCTTCCAGATAGAAGAAAGACAGGTAGTCTCTGTAGTCATAACATCAATGCCGATCCTGAAATCTGCACTGAGATTTTCTACGCCCGGCCCTACAAATTCCATTACTTTATTCTTCACATATCCATTTGCAAAAACAGCGCCTATAATGGCAAGCGCCACATCCTGAGGTCCTACACCGGGAACAGGCTTTCCTGTGAGATAGATTCCTACAACTTCAGGGCATTTAATATCATAGGTCCTTCCCAGAAGCTGTTTAACTAATTCCGGCCCGCCTTCTCCCATAGCCATCGTACCAAGAGCGCCGTAGCGGGTATGGCTGTCAGATCCGAGGATCATTTTCCCGCCTTCTGCCAGCATTTCCCTGGCAAACTGGTGAATAACCGCCTGATGAGGAGGCACATAGACTCCGCCGTATCGTTTTGCGCAGGTAAGGCCAAACATATGGTCATCCTCATTAATGGTACCGCCTACTGCGCAAAGAGAGTTATGGCAGTTTGTCAGTACATAGGGAATAGGGAATTTTTCCAGCCCTGAAGCTCTGGCTGTCTGAATGATCCCCACAAATGTAATATCATGTGAGGTCAGCTTATCAAATTTGATTCTCAGATCATCCATATTTTCTGAGGTATTGTGATCTTTTAAAATAGAATATGCAATGGTATTTTTTGCAGCCTCCTTTTTATCAGGAACTGCTTTTCCATATTTATTCTGAATGATCTCTCCGGCCTGGGGGCTGTCCGGTACAAGATCTTTTCCATCAATCAGCCACGCACCGCCGTCGTATAATTTTATCATGATACTTTCCTCCATTTTCAAAGGTTTTCTATTATTATAGAAGCTATCGCTTTAAAAAGCAAGCAATTTAGCAGAATAAATTATTTGTATACAATAATACAATTTTTAAAACCTAAAACCTGATACTTCCATTTCCTGTCTTTTCATTAAAAAATCCTGGGGCTGGCACATTAAACACGTCAGGAATATTTATACATTTTATGCGAATTTATCGAAGATAGCTTTGAGACCAGAGGCTCAAAGCAACACAGACTAAGCAATAAAATATATAAATATTCTCGATTTTGATTAATGCGACAGACCCAGGATTTTTCACTATATTAATCCTGGTTTTTCATAAACTCCATATAGCTGGATACCATAAGAGCAATCTTAAAAGTAAGAGCATCGTCAAAGACTCTGATATCCAGGCCGGTGCTCTTCTGGATTTTTTCCAGTCTGTACACCAATGTATTTCTGTGAAGAAACAGCTGCCTGGAGGTCTCTGAGATATTCAGGCTGTTATCAAAAAACTTATTGATAGTATTCAGAGTTTCCTCATCCAGAGACTCCGGAAGTTTTCCTCCGAAAACTTCTTTCATAAACATTTCGCATAAAGGCATAGGAAGCTGATAGATCAGCCGGCCGATCCCCAGATTATTATATCCAACGATGGTTTTATCCACATAAAAGATCTTTCCTACATCCATGGCCATTTTTGCCTCTTTATAAGATCTGGAAACGTCTTTTATCTCCTGAATGATATTTCCATAAGACACCCGTACCTGTGACATTGCCTCTGCATTCAGCATATCTACAATGGTACTGGCGATCTTATTAATCTCTTCGTACCCGTCATTTTCTTCCAGACTGCGGACGATAATGATATTTTTTTCATCAATGGCAGTAATAAAATCGTTGGTTCTGGAAACAAACAGATTCTTCAGGATCTCCATAGAATCCTGATCCTTTTCATTTTTGGTTTCAATCAGCAGTACCACCCGCCTTGCTTCTATGGCGATATGAAGCTTTTTTGCCCGGTTATAGACATCTACCAGAAGAAGATTATCCAGAATCAGATTCTGAATAAAGTTGGATTTATCAAAACGTTCCTTATAAGCCACTATCAGGTTCTGAATCTCGGCTACTGCCACTCTTCCGATCATGTAAGCGTCTTCATTGCTTCCTTTTGCGATCAGCACATATTCTACACTTTGATTATCAAAAATTTTAAAGAAATGATAACCCTTCATCACCTGGCTGTCAGCCATAGAGTCTGCAAAAGCCCTCACATCTCCAAAATCTTCGCTTTCTACGGAAAACGTAGAAGAATTGACCTTTCCGTCAATATCCAGGACGCAAAGGTCAATTCTTGTAATGCTCCGTAATTCGTCTATTGTTTTCTGTATAATCTGGCTTGAAATCATCTTTTTTCTCCTTTAACTGCCTTTTCACGAATCTTTTTATATAATAATACCGTATTTTTTTCGAATTCGCAACAGACAGGGGAGAAAAACTCCGATTCTGCTTTTAAATATGAAGCCTGAACGCAGCTGCGTTCCAGCGGAGCTCGTTCTTAAAGTTCCTGATGCTGGTGTCCTTGTCAATATATACAGCTTCAATACCCATAGCTGCCGCCCAGTCTCCCATCTGCTCTGCTGTCAGGTCATAGGTGAAAGCTGTGTGGTGAGCGCCTCCTGCCAGGATCCATGCCTCCGCTCCGGTCTGAAGATTTGGTTCAGGTGTCCAGAAAGCAGTTGCCACCGGAAGTTTAGGCATTGGTTTCTCCACTTTTTTACATTCTACATTATTAATGATCAGACGGAATCTGTCTCCCAGATCAATTAAAGAAGTGGCAATTCCCTTTCCTGTCTTGGAAGTAAATACCAGTCTTGCAGGATCTTCTCTGTCGCCCATAGAAAGGGGCTGGCACTTAATGCTGACAGGACCTTCCGCAATCGTCGGACATACTTCCAGCATATGGGCTTCCAGGATACCTTCTTTTCCAGGAACCAGATTGTATGTATAGTCCTCCATAAAGGAAGTTCCTTTTGCGTCCTTCATTCCCTGGGTCATAATCTTCATCAGACGCACCATAGCCGCTGTCTTCCAGTCGCCTTCTCCTCCGAATCCATAGCCCTTTTCCATAAGCCGCTGGATAGCCAGACCCGGAAGCTGCTTCAGACTTCCCAGATCTCCGAAGTGTGTCACGATAGCCTGATAGTTCTTTTCTTCCAGAAAACGTTCAAATCCGATCTCGATCTGTGCCTGAACAGCGACATGCTTTCTGAATTCCTCAGGATCTCTTCCCTCCAGGAGAATGTCATATTTGCTATAGTACTCTTCCACCAGAGCGTCTGTATCTGCTTTAGATACAGCCTCTACTGCTTCTGCAATTTCGTTTACCGGATAAGCGTCCACTTCCCAGCCGAATTTAATCTGGGCTTCCACCTTATCCCCTTCTGTAACCGCTACATTTCTCATATTATCCGCAACTCTCATAACACGGATATGACTGCTTTCGATAACTCCGATGGCAGTTCTCATCCAGGATGCGATCCTCTCCTGAACATCTTTGTCATCCCAGAATCCTACGATCACTTTTCTCTCGATTCCCATCCGGCTGACAATATGTCCATACTCTCTGTCTCCATGAGCAGCCTGGTTTTCATTCATAAAGTCCATATCAATGGTGTCATAAGGAATCTCCCTGTTAAACTGGGTGTGTAAGTGCAGAAGAGGCTTTCTATATTCCTGAAGGCCCAGGATCCAGGATTTTGCCGGTGAAAACGTATGCATCCAGGTAATGACTCCTGCACAGTTTTCATCTGCATTAGCCTCATTAAATGTCTGGCGGATCATTGCGTTTGTAAGGAGCGTTGGCTTCCATACCACCTCAAAGGGCAGAACCCCTGATTTGTTCAGACTGTCCACGATGATCCTGGAATGTTCAGCCACATGATCCAGGCATTCCTGTCCGTATAAGTCCTGAGAACCTGTGCAGAACCAGAATTTGTACGCTTTTGTTTTTAACATAATGTTACCTCCCATTTATAATTTTGCTTACAACAGATTTACTATAACTTCAGTATATATCCTACAGAAAAAAAAGAAAGAACTTTGTTACTTGTTTATGGACATTTATTATCTTTTTTGCTACAGTAAACAATAGAAAACATTTGTGAAAGGCAGGGAGCACTTAATGCTGGCTAATTTTGAGCACCGGGAGTATAAAGGCAGAAACAGTGTGTGGGCAGGAAGATATGAAAATCTCCATAATCTTCCCCACTGGCATATGGAATGTGAACTTCTCTATATAGAAAAAGATCAGGTTACCGTATCTTTAAACAATACCGTATATCATCTGAAAAAGGGAGACGCCTTTTTCATTGACAGCAAAGATATCCACTATATAAAAGGGAGCGAGTCCAGCATTACAGAAATTATCATGTTCGATTCCAGGATCCTGGAAGAGATTGCTCCCGGACACCGGCCTCAGTTCCCATATCTTTCTGCAGATCCGGCGATCCGGGATTTCTACAAAGAGATCAAAAGAGAGCTGGCCTTTCAGAAACCTTACTTTAATCTGAAAATCCGCAGTCTGATCACTATCTTAATGTTGGAAATCTTCCGGAAAGAGCCATTGACTGATCATGGTAAAGCCCGGGACAATACTTCCATAGAAAATTATAAAAATCTGCTGGGTGAAATCGAAGAGAAAAGCAGCTATATTACATTTGAAGAAGCGGCGGATTTTATGGGGCTTTCCAAGCCATATTTTTCTCGTTTCTTTAAGAATGTCTCCGGCATGACTTTTTCTCAATATCTGAATATCATCCGGCTTGAAAAAGCCATCGATCTGCTGAACCATAACACAGAGCGGCTGTCCGTCACAGATATCGCTTCTCTCTGCGGTTTTGACACTATACGGCACTTTAACCGTGTCTTTCGAGAGCTTACCGGTTTTTCTCCCAGAGAGCTTCCGGAGAATTATGTCCTGACTTCTCAGTCTGTAAAAAGCATGGTTAAAAATTTTAATCCTACGCTTCCCAGTTCACGGCTTTTAGATGACTGATCTTCCTTTTTCATATTTCTGTAAAACAAGAAAAGCAGGAATGTCTGCACATCCTGCTTTTCCTCTATTTTCATCAGCGAAAAAACCTCCGCTGATTTCCATACTTTTTTAGTTTGTGATAACTCTTTCTGTCTCTTTATCGAAGATGTGGATTTTTTCCATATCCAGAGCAAATTTAACAGTATCGCCTGATCTTGCTGTTGTACGAGGATTAACTCTTGCTGTCATTGGGAATCCTTCTGTGTCAAAGTACAGATAAACTTCAGCGCCTAACAGCTCGTAAACTGTAATCTTACCTTCAACAACGCTGTTCGGGAATGCCTGGATACGAGCTTCGTCATCATATACATGCTCTGGACGAATACCCATAACAACAGTCTTTCCGTCATATCCGCCTTCAACAAGAGCTTTCTTCTTGGAAGCTGGAACATGAAGAGTTGTCTTACCAATCTGAAGCTGAACATCATCGCCTTTTACATGAACAGTTGCGTCTAAGAAGTTCATCTGAGGAGATCCGATGAATCCGGCAACGAACAGATTACAAGGAGCATTGTACAGTGTCTGAGGTGTATCAACCTGCTGTACGATACCGTCTTTCATAACTACGATTCTGGTACCCAGAGTCATAGCTTCTGTCTGGTCATGTGTTACATAGATAATAGTAGCGCCCAGTCTTTCATGTAACTTAGAAATCTCTGTACGCATCTGTACACGAAGTTTAGCATCCAGGTTTGACAGAGGCTCGTCCATCAGGAATACCTTCGGCTCACGAACGATAGCACGGCCCATGGCAACACGCTGTCTCTGACCACCTGAAAGAGCTTTCGGTTTACGGTCTAACAGTTTCTCCAGGTCAAGGATTCTAGCTGCTTCTTTTACCATTTTATCAATCTGATCTTTTGGAACTTTTCTCAGTTTCAGACCAAATGCCATATTATCATAAACAGTCATATGTGGATACAGAGCATAGTTCTGGAATACCATAGCGATATCTCTGTCTTTTGGTTCTACATCGTTTACAACTTTATCACCGATCTTTAATGTACCTCCGGTAATTTCTTCCAGACCAGCGATCATACGAAGAGTTGTAGATTTACCACATCCTGAAGGTCCTACGAAGATGATGAATTCTTTATCTGCGATCTCAAGGTTAAAGTCCTTAACTGCTTCAAATCCGTTTGGGTAAGTTTTGTTAATATGCTGTAATGATAAACTTGCCATTTTCAATTCCTCCTAAATAGTTATGTGTCCTGCTTTTGAACTGTATCCAGTATAACCCTATCTTCTTTTTTTTTCCATAGTTCAATTCCACAAAGATTGCGGAGTCTCTTGGTAACCATGGCTAAAAACCTCTTCCCCCCTGTCAAATTGACAGTTTTTCGTAGTTTCTGTATGCAATCTGCACAATCAGCAAAAAAAACACCAGAAATAGGCTTTACACTTTTCTTCTGTTTTTTTATAATGAAGCCGATACAGGTCTGTTTTGCTTTTTCAAAGGAAAGATTATAGAAAGGAAATGCCATGTTTCGATTAATGGGAAGCATTTATAAAGATACTCATATTCTTAAGAGCACGGTGATCTGTGACGACACCGGAGAGAGCCGGACAAAAAAAGTTTTTCACGCTCTGGATACCATCTGTCATGAGTTTGACCTTCCGTCTCCAATATGGCTGGATGCAAATATAAAAGATTTTCAAAGATTTTCTAAAGTCCGCTTTTCCCAGGATAATTTTATAGAGATACTGGATTTTGATTATTTACAGCTTCAGGTCATAGAAGAAGACTGACCGCAAAAATATGCCGGGAATCCTTCCCAAATGGGAGAGTCATCCCGGCTTTTTCCACGCTTTTTTCAGCTTTGCATCTTTCCGCAGGGTCTTCTTGGTGGCTGCAGCAATGTCTGCGATCACTCGGATCTCATAATTATCGCAATCACTGAGAATAGACTGGATATCCTGTTCAAATACAGCTTTTGACTGTACTACACTGTCTGCCAGCAGTCCGTCTACTGATACATCCAGAGCATTTGCAAGCTTTACAAGCGTAGGCAGACTTACCTTTGTAGTCCCTGTCTCAATATTACTGAGATGGCTGGGCGACAGGTTCACCTGTTCTGCCAGACGCTCCTGAGTCATATCTAAACGTGTACGTGCAGCTTTAATTCTTCTGCCTATAGATTTGTAGTCAATACTCATGTCTTCCTCCTTTAAATCTACACAGAGATATTTTATCCATGGAAAAGACAAATTATAATAATCCGTATCCGTAAAATACGGTTATAGAATAAGTTTTTTCTTGAAAGATCATCCTCTTTGATATATAATACAAAATAATGTATCTTTATGCAGTCAGCAGAAGGAGGGACAACAGATGAAAGAAAGAATCATTACCATATCTGATCTGGAAAAAGTCTGTGAGCATCCATTTTCCGAATTAGTGCGCACAGCCTGTCAGTTTCAGAGTAAAATACTATTGTCATCAGAAAACAAACATGTAAACGCAAAAAGCATCATGGGCGTCATGGCTTTTAACCTCTCTTCAGGAGCATCCGTAAAAGTCACTGCCGAAGGAGAAGATGAAGATGACGCATTAAAGGCTGTAGAGGCTTTTCTCCTCTGCCGCTGATCATCGGTTGCATATAATAGAAAACGGGGTTGCTATATAAAGCCGGATCTTTCCGCTTCATATTGCAGCCCCGTATTTTTATGCCTTTTCCGGACAAGACCAGGCTTGTCCGGAAAACATCTGTAATTATAATCTCTTTAATAATTCTTCTCTTCTGTCTTCATATCCTGGTTTTCCAAGAAGTGCAAACATATTTTTCTTATAACTCTCTACTCCAGGCTGATTAAATGGATTTACTCCTGTAAGATATCCGCTGATGCCGCAGGCAAACTCAAAGAAATAAAACAGCTGGCCAAGATAAAACTCATCCTGCTGAGGAATCTTCACCATAAGGTTTGGAGTATTTCCGTCCGTATGGGCAAGGATTGTTCCGTTCATTGCGCTTTTATTAACAAAATCCATACCCTTTCCAGCCAGATAATTCAAGCCGTCCAGATCGCTGGCCTCTTCCTTGATCACAATGTCGTCCTTAGGCTCTTCAATTGCCAGGACAGTTTCAAACATGATCCTGGAGCCATCCTGGATAAACTGACCCAAAGAATGAAGGTCTGTAGTAAAATCAACAGACGCCGGATAAATACCCTTCTGATCTTTTCCTTCGCTCTCGCCGTAAAGCTGTTTCCACCACTCTGCTACATAGTGGAGAGTAGGCTCATAATCTGCCAGAATCTCAACAGCTTTGCCTTTCTTGTGAAGGATATTCCGGACTGCCGCATAAAGCATGGCATCGTTTTCCTCATAAGGAGTATTTAAAGCCAGCTCTCTTCCTGATGCAGCTCCTTCCATAAGCTTGTCTATAGAAACACCGCTGACCGCGATGGGCAGGAGTCCCACTGCTGTCAGAACAGAAAAACGGCCGCCTACATCGTCGGGTACCACAAAGGTTTCATAGCCTTCCTCATCGGCTAATGTCTTCAAAGCACCCTTCGCTTTATCTGTAGTAGCATAAATTCTTCCTGCTGCCTCTTCCTTTCCATATTTTGCTTCCATTTTTTCTTTAAAGAAGCGGAAAGCAATGGCCGGTTCTGTGGTAGTACCTGATTTGGAGATAACATTGATGGAGAAATCTCTGTCACCGACTACATCTGCAAGGCCTTTTACATATGCGCCGCTGATATTATTTCCAACGTAGTAGATTTCCGGAGTCTTTCTGTTCTCTTTACTTAAATTATTATAGAAAGGATGGTTCAGAAAATCAATGGCAGCTCTGGCGCCCAGATAGGAACCGCCGATTCCAATGACAAGAAGAACTTCTGAATCTTCCTGAATTTTCTTAGCTGCTTTTTTAATTCTTTCAAATTCATCTTTGTCATAATCTACAGGAAGGTCGATCCAGCCCAGGAAATCATTTCCCAGCCCTGACTTGGATACCAGGACTTCCTTTGCTGTCTCTGTCATCTTTTTCATTGCCGCTACTTCTTCTTCGCGGACAACGTTTGCTGCCTTAGAGTAGTCGAATGTCACTTTATTTCCCATTTTCATCTTCTCCTTTGCGAAAATTATTTCTTCCTTTAGTTTAGCAAATCCCTTACTGATTATCAAGTTAGAAATTCTTTAATTACATCCTTAACAATCGCCTCCTCCTCTTCATTCAGCAGATGGCTGTATCTGCTGTCTGTAGCGGCCGCTTCTAAAATCCCCTGTTCCATCTGCCTTGCAGCCTTGTCCCGGCTGCTTTGGGCAGAGGTCAGTTCTTTCTTTTTCTGTCCTCTTGTTTCTCTTTTTCCGGAATTCCGGACATTTTCCATAGGAATGATCTTTCCCGGCTCTCTCCAGCGGTTTTCCACATAATCCAGCAGATTTGTTTCAATCACCTCTTCCTGATATCCCATCCCCAGAACAATACGCACTCCCAAAAGAAAGACTTCTGTACAGATTCCCGCCACCATGGAAAAGGTAAATACCGATATTTCTTTTCCAAAAAAGGAAATCTGAGCCAGACCTGTCTGGGGAGACCATGCATATAGGATCTGCAGTCCGGCAAATAAAAAAGAGAGGATAAAAGTTCCCCAGGATATACTTTTCATCTGCCGTATACTCCAGGGGCCTATCTTTCGTCCTCTCATTCTTTTCACTACATAAACCGAAGGGTTATGTATTTTGGTATTTTCTTTCTGCAGTTTCTGATGTTCCGCCATAAAGGATTTCAGCCACTTATCCTTTTCTTCTCCTGGCTGTTTCAGATCTTTTAATACTCTTTTGTTACTGTTGTAAACTGCCAGCATACTTATAAGACAAAACAATCCCATAAGGCAGGCACCCCAGTCAAAAATCAGGCGCTCCATAATTCCTCCTTGATTTCGGCGTCAGTCCGGAGGGGGCCCCCTCCGGTATCTGTCCGCTCTTTTTAGGCCTGTCCCTCATCCAGCAAAGCTGTTTCCAAGGGAAGTTCCTTTGTTTTCATTATATAGCGCCTTATTCCTTTTGAAAACCAAAATCGCTCGACAAATTCTCCTCTAATCCAGCAGTCCCATCATACTCTCCACCAGTCTGACACTGTGAAGGATGGCCTGTTTTTCAAAGGTCGGATAATCCATCTGGGCGCTGTCGTCTGCCTTGTCAGAAATCGCCCGGATCACCAGATACGGAATATGATTCAGATAGGCGGTCTGTCCTATGGCCGCCCCCTCCATTTCCGTACAGCTTCCCCCGGTAATGGAAATGATGGCTTCTTTTTTAGCCTTGTCAGCCACAAACTGATCGCCGCTGACTACCCGGCCTTCCCAGACGCCGATCTCCGGATTGACCTGGCGGCATACCTGTCCGGCCAGTTTCCGCAGACCTTCGTCAGCAGGGAAAGCCAGGGTATCCATCCGGGGGATCTGTCCTGCCGGATAGCCGAATTCTCTGGCATCCATATCATGGTGCATAGTATCAGTAGACAGTACGATATCCCCGATATTGATCTCTGCCTTTAAAGATCCTGCGATCCCTGTATTGATCACGGCATCTACATGAAAATCATCTGCCAGGATCTGGGTGCAGATCCCTGCATTTACTTTGCCGATACCTGAGCGTACTACTACCGCCTCATGGCCTTTCAGCTGTCCGTGGAAAAATTCCATGCCGGCTTTTTCTGTAACAGTAACCTCTGTCATTTTTTCTTTTAACATAGCCACTTCTTCTTCCATGGCTCCGATAATTCCTATTACTTTCACTTTATATCCCTCTGCTTTCTCCAGTATTCTCTAACCTATTCTACACTTTTTCCCTGGTTTTTTCCACCGGTGTTTTACTTTTCTTTCTACTCATGCTATAATAACTCCCGTAAAAATCTAAAATCAGCGGGAGGAATGAAAGATGGTATATAAGACAAAAGGCGTCTGTTCCCGGTCTATTGACATCGAACTGGACGGCGATACAATAAAATCAGTAAAATTCAACGGCGGCTGCAACGGCAATACAAAGGGAATCGCCAGCCTGGTGCGTGGAATGAAGATCGATGATGTGATCGAGAGATTAAAAGGCACAGACTGCGGCGGAAGAGGAACTTCCTGTCCGGATCAGCTGGCTAAAGCCTTAGAACTGGCGAAAGCAGAACAATAATTCTGTACAGCAAAAGACTGACTCCTTTCACAATACATGGGATATTTTTCCATCCTTGTGAAAGAAGCCAGTCTTTTTTATCCTTTTATGAAGTCAAAAAGGCTCATCTGCTCCATCCTGCCTTCTTCTTTCTTTTTTCCTGCCTTTTCTTTTAAAACAAATTGTTCAGGTATGTCTTCCAGAAATGGGGAAGGTTCCCGGACATAGGTCAGGATCAGTTCATCTCTCGCCCTGGTCATCCCTACAAAGAACAGCCGCCTTTCTTCTTCCGGGTCTGCCGGATAGCTGGATTTTTCCAGTGGAAGGATATCCTTCTGGGCTCCGCAGAGGAAGACCAGAGGAAACTCCAGCCCCTTGGATCCATGTAAGGTCATAAGGGTAACCGCCCCTGCGCTGTAGCTTTTCCCCGGCCGGCGGGTAAGGTCTCCCTCTTCTCCTAAAGACAGGTCCCGGAGAAATTCTTTCATGCCTGTATATTGGATGGCTGTCTGACAAAGCTTCAGCATTTCAGGCTTCTCCTTCAGGTTCATGTCTTCCTGCCAGGATTTTAAAATTTTTTCCGGTTTTCCCTTTTTCAGCATAGGCAGATATTTCTTCTTTGCCTTCTGGTAGATTTCATCTGCCACCTCTGTCTCAGGAAGCTGCCACAGCAGTCTGAGCGCCAGACTTCTGGCCTGAGGATCCTCTTCTGCAAGGCTTTTAAAGAAGCTGATGGTGCCCCGTACCGCCGGATCCATCAGATAATCTTCCCTTCCTACGGTCACATAAGGGATGCCCTCCTGAGCCAGACATTTCTCCAGGATCCGGAACTGCCGGTGAGTCCTGCAGAGTACAGCGATCTCTGAAAAACTTCTCTGAGTCCTGTCTGCTTCAGACTGAAATCCTTTCTGCACCTCTACCATGTCCATGCCTCCGGTCTGACGGTTGATCTCTTTCGCCACAAAAATCCCTTCTGAAAAATCAGAGGCAGCTTCAACGATCCGCAGCTTTTCTCCCCCTCCTCTATGGGCTTTCAGATATCTCTGTTCTCCCGGATTTTGTGAGATCACTGCCACGGCAGAGTCTACTACAGTGGAAACAGACCTGTAGTTTTCCTCCAGGCAGATCATTCTGGTATCCGGACGGTCCTCTTTCAGACGTTCAAAGCACCGGGAATCGGAACCCCGGAATCCGTAAATGGCCTGATCCGGGTCGCCGATCACAAAAAGCTCCCGGCCGCCCTTTGCCCATTCCAGCATAAGATTATACTGGACAGGGTTTACATCCTGGAACTCATCTACCAGCAGATAAGTAAATCTTTTCTTATATTCCTCATTCTGTTCATCAGACCTGGCCAAAGATACTGCTCTTAAAAGAAGATCATCAAAATCCGCCAGGTTTCCCGCCTTCAGAAGTTCCTGATAATGGTCAAAAGCTTTCTCCCAGGTCTCATCCGGAAGCTTTCTTTCCTCTGGTGCAGACTTATACAGGGAAACGCCGGAAAGAAAGTCTTTTAAAGAAATCTTCATGTTCCAGGTATCTATGGTTTCCTGGGCAAGCTCTTTTACCTGTATCTCATCTGCCAGGGAAAATTTCTCTCCCTGTTCTTTCAGAATGTCCAGACAGATAGAGTGGAACGTGCCGATCTGAAGCTGTCTGAGTGTTTTCTTATTTCCCAGCTCTTTTTCCAGACGGCTCCTCATCTCCTGGGCCGCTTTGTTTGTAAAGGTTACTGCTGTGATCTCAGACGGCTTTACTTTCCTTCTCTCTATGAGGAAAAGGATCTTCTCAATCAGAGTCTTAGTCTTTCCTGTTCCCGGCCCTGCAATAACCGCCGTGACAGGACTGATGCTCTCCACTGCTTCTCTCTGCTTCTCATTTAATACGGGAAGCTCTTCCTTCGCCTGATCCTTTTCAGGCACATTCTGGGAAACCTTTCCAACTGGCGGGATCATCTGCAGTTTCTCTTGTTCAGGCTGAGCCTGAACTGTATTCTCAAGTCCGAAGCCGTCGAAAAGGCTGATCTGCCCCTGGGTGTCCTCCAGCTCGCTTCCCCGGAACAGCTTAATGGTCCCATATTCTCCGTCAAATCCCGGATGCCGCTCTACCTGTCCTTCCCGGAGCCTTTGCACACCTTCTCCGATAAAGTATCCCGCCTGTTTTTTAATATCTTCCACAGGCACGGTCCTGAGGATTTCAAACTCCGTCCCCAGAGTCCGCAGCATCTCTCCATAAATTCTTTCTGTCCCGGCGCTTCCAGCTGAATGTCCTGTAGCCTGGGCGATCAGTTCAGGTAAAGGCATAAGAGATTCAAATGCCTTCGCGCCCTTCTTTACAAAACCGGCAGGACGGTCTGCCAGCTCTTCTACCCGGTGCTCTACTCCGATCGTCAGCTTTCTCCCGCACACCGGACAGCGTCCCTGATATTCTCTGGTCTGAGCAGGAGAAAGACATAAATGACATTTCCTGTGGCCGTCATAATGATACTTTCCTTCCTCCGGGAAAAACTCAATGGTTCCCTCTAAACCTTCTCCGGTCTGAATGGCTTTCTCAAGTCCCTCATAGGAAAGCTCTGTATCCATCAGGTTCGCCTCCCGTCCCAGTTTCCCGGGAGAATGGGCGTCTGAATTGGAAATCAGCTGATACCTGTCCAGGGCGGAAACTCTCCAGTTCATAGGAGGATCTGAGGAAAGTCCGGTTTCCACCGCATGAATATACGGGGTCAGATCCTCAAAACATTCCTCCACCGTATCAAAACCTGAAAAAGCGCCGAACATGGCAAAATGAGGCGTCCAGATATGGGCGGGGACAAAAATCCCGTTGGGCACTGTTTCCAGCATGATCTCCAGAAGGTCTCTGCAGTCCAGACCCAGGATAGGCCTGCCGTCCGAATGAATGTTTCCGATTTCCTCCAAACGGGCGGAAAGCCGGTCCCCTTCTTCCAGGCCTGGAAGGATCAGAAGGTTATGGACCTTTCTGGTCTTGCCATTCTTTTTATAAATGGAACTGATCTCTCCGGTCACCACAAACCGGGGTTCTATAGAATCCGGAGTTTCTCCATCCTGTATCCGGTATTCTTTTTTCAGCCTGTACAGCCCGTTCCCTTCAGGTTCCAGTTTTTCTTTAAGTTCTTCTCTCCACTGAGGATGGGTAAAATCCCCGGTTCCCACTAAATGGATCCCTTTTTTCCTGGCCCAGAGCTCCAGGTGTTCCGGATCTCCTTCCTTGCTGGTAGCTCTGGAAAATCTGGAATGGATATGTAAATCTGATATGTACATGGTTTTGACCTTCTTCTATTGTAATTTTATAAAATATTATACTCCTCTCCCCAGAATGGGAGCAAGTAAGAAAACTGCTTTGCATAAGGAACTGTGAGTTAGCATTGCATTTTCCTTTTCATAGAACTATACTGTACTCATATACTCTCTGTACAAAAATCTACATTTTCTTTATACAGAGCAAAGAATTAATACTGTAAACATAAGGGGGAACATTTACATCATGAGCAGTAATTCTTCAGCAGTTTCTATGACATCCGGTCCTATTTGGAAAAGGATCATTTTTTTTGCCATACCGCTTTTTTTCGGCAATCTTTTTCAGCAGCTTTATAACACTGCAGACTCGCTTATCGTGGGAAGATTTCTGGGAAGCACCGCCCTGGCGGCTGTCAGCTCTTCTGGAAATCTGATCTTTCTGATGGTGGGATTTTTTAACGGACTGGCAATCGGCGCCGGAGTAGTTGTTGCCAAGTATTACGGAGCAAAGAGGTATCATATTGTTCAGCGGACGATCCACACCATTATGGCACTTGGCCTGATCTGCGGAGTGGTCCTTACTTTTATAGGAGTCCTTGCGGCGCCTCAGATCCTTGTCCTGATGGGAACGCCTTCTGAAGTGCTTCCTAACTCCATTACTTATTTCCGTATTTATTTTTGCGGTTCTCTTGCCTTTGTCATGTACAACTTCATGGTAGGAATCCTTCAGTCCGTAGGAGACAGCCGGCACCCGCTTATCTACCTGGTCATCTCCTCCATTGTAAACATTGTGCTGGACCTTTTGTTTGTAGGCGTCTTTCACTGGGGTGTAGGATCTGCGGCTCTGGCCACTATTATTTCTCAGTTTATCAGCGCCTTCCTCTGCCTGGGACAACTGATGAAAAGCCCTGAAGAATACCGGGTGCATATTTCCAAAATCCGTATTGACTTTCTGGTGCTACGGCAGATTATTTCTAACGGACTTCCTTCAGGTCTTCAGAACTCTATCATTTCTCTGGCTAATGTGGTCGTCCAGTCTAACATTAATAAATTCGGAGAAATGGCCGTGGCCGGCTGCGGCTCTTATTCTAAGGTAGAAGGCTTCGGCTTTCTGCCCATTACCTGCTTTGCCCTGGCCCTCACCACCTTTATCAGCCAGAACTTAGGTGCAAAAGAATACGGCAGAGCAAAAAAGGGAGCGGTTTTCGGCGTTTTATGTTCCATTACCATTGCCGAGCTGATCGGTCTGGTCATTTATGGACTGGCGCCTGTGCTGATCTCAGCTTTCAGCAGCACGCCGGAGGTTGTCTCTTACGGAACAGCCCAGGCTCATGTCGCTACATTATTTTATTTTCTTCTGGCCTTTTCTCACTGTATGGCCGGAATCCTGAGAGGAGCGGGAAAATCTACAGTTCCAATGCTGGTCATGCTGGTATGCTGGTGCATCATCCGGGTGACTTATATTACCGCAATGGTACGGCTGATCCCGGACATCCGAGTGATTTTCTGGGCCTATCCCTTAACCTGGACTTTAAGCTCCATTGTATTTTTCATTTATTTTCTGAAATCCGACTGGATCCATTCCTTCGAAAAAGCCAAAAATCATACATAAAAAGAAGCTGTGGCGTCAACCATGCTTCAGGAATATTTATACATTTTATGCGAATTTGTCGAGCACAGCTTTGAGACCATAGGCTCAAAGCAGCGCAGACTGAGCAAGAAAATGTATAAATATTCTCGATTATGATTGACGCCGCAGCTTCTTTTTATGTACGCAGGCGGAAGGTCTTCGGTGCAAATTTATAAACAAGGATACATGCGGCCGCAGAATAAAGGATGCAGAATAGAATACAGGTGATCCCGAATAGCAGAGTGGGCATTTTCACCTGCATCATGCCAAGGCATACAAGGTAAGTACCTGACATGACCATCTGATAAGTGCCGCTTTTCATCTCCGTCCCGGCGTTATAGGGCTGAAGCAGATAATAAATGGTAAGATAGTGGATTGAAAAAAATATACTCATGCAAAGTATGGAGATAAACAATACCAGATAATGGGCAGGATTTTCTGTACCTCCCGATGCGTATAGGGTCAGACACAGGCCTGCCCCGATCACAATAGCCGGCACAGCATTGATCTTCATAATCTCTCTCAGGCGGATCTGGAACAGTTTCAGTACAAACTTAGGCTGTTTATAAATGGAATAGGTCAGCAGGCTGTGATCGCAGTTCATGAACAAAACCCGAGTAAAGTTTCTCCCTCTGTTTATGGTATACATAATAAAAACAAAATATGGAAGCCAGTTCAGGACTAGCTCATTGGCGCTTTCTCTTATTTCCGGGACAAAGCACAAAGCCAGCAGCATACCCCAGACCAGAACAAAGCAGACGGCTGTAATCTTCACTGTAGATCTCCAGAGAATTTTCTGATGCCGTTTGATAAACAGCTCATTCAGATATTCGAATCCCTTTTTCCTGCTGGTAATGTGCGTATCACTGGAAATTGTTTTTTCGTTTGCAGTCTTAGCAGCCTGCTGTATAGTATCCATCTGGTTCATCATCCGGGCTAGAAGCTCCTGATTGATCTCCCGATAATAGGAAAAAGAATAAATCTTTCGGATACCTGAAAGGCCTGCCAAAATAAAAGCGGTCAAAATAAGCATAGATGCCTCTTCTGGCAGTACAATCCCTGCTGCAGGCAGGCCATAGGCCAGAACCAGAAAAATCAGTACGAACAGCCAGAGGTATTTTCTGATCGTGTCCTCTTTATAGATGAATCCGTTTTTCTCATAATTCCTAAGAGAAAGTGCCGATACTGCCAGTTTGACTCCTGCTATGGAAAAGGGGATCAGCAGGCAGAACCAAAAAGGAATGCCCTGAAGAGTTCCGAAATAAATGGAAAAAGGCAAAAAACCTAAAATCACTTTCAGGATTGTATATCCGTAATTGACTAATGTGTATTCCCTGGCATTCATGCGCATCAGGATCATGGCATAATACTTGTCCCTTGTAGGCTCAAAAAGACTGGTGTTCATATATGCGCCTATCACCGTGAGAAAAAGCAGGATATGAAGGAATACCTGGTCTCCCGGTACTTCCTTATACAGCTCTCCGATCCCCCGGATCATAATGGCTAGATATAAAAATTTCCCCAGAAAAACAGATAAAACCTCCCCTGCGGCAGAAAGGACATTGGCAAATATCTTCAATCCTTTTACTCCATATAAGACATCCGGCAGTATTTTTTTGATAAGAGGTATCTGTTTAACGGCATACAAAATGCTGTTTACCCGATATGTATTCTTAAGGGAAAAAGATATCCGTAATGTTCTATACATAGGCATCCTCCCGCAAAGCCGCTATGATCTTTTCCTTAAACTCCCGGCTGTCCAGATTGGACTTTTCTACCAGCTCCAGTTCCCCATGGCTGAGCAGTACGATCCTGTCACATAAATCCAGCGCAAGATCCATGATATGAGTAGAAAAAATTATGATCCTGTCATCTTTCAGAGAACGGAGGAGCTGCTTCATCTCTTCCGCCACCACCACATCCAGTGATGTTAAAGGTTCATCCAGAAGAAGAAGTTTAGGTCTGGCTATAATGTTCACAAGCATCTGCATCTTATTTTTCATCCCATGAGAGTAGTCTTTTAACAGCTTATCTCTGTCTTCCGGCGCTATGCTTATATAATCAAAATATTCGTCAATTGTTTTCGGCTGCTGCACAGAGCCTTCATTAATATCCAGAAAAAACTTCAGAAATTCCCGTCCGGTCAAAAATTCCGGCACAGCAGGAGCAGAAAGCACATAGCCTATATCCTCTGCCTGTATTGCCCTCTCTTCACCCTCTTCTTCAAGATAAAATCTGCCCCCGTCTGTTCTGATATCCCGGTTAATGCAGTTAAATAAGGTGGTCTTGCCCGCCCCGTTTCTTCCTAAAAGCCCATAAATCTTCCCCTCTTCGAAAGAAAAATTTATATCTCTCAATACTTCTTTTTTATCGAAACACTTTGATAAATGTTCAATTATAAATTTCATAATTTTCTCCTTATGAAAACAGGGCAAAAGCGGTTCCGCCTTTGCCCTGTGTCACTTACTCTGCCTGAGTGTCTGAGGAGGTATCCTCCTGGGTGTCTGTACTATTTTCTGTGCTTTCTCCGGCATCTGTACTGCTGTCTTCTGTTGTATCTTCTGTCTCAGGCTGTTTTATAGTATACTGCTCGTTGTCTGTGAGAGTCACTTTTTTCCACTCTTTGTTATTCACGGTAATGTCTGCATCATCTTTCCACTGATCCAGCAGATCATTATAAGCATCCTGCTGTCTCTCGGATACGATATTTTCTTTCTCCGCGTCTGTAGCTTCCCGGTCCAGAACACTGTCCATTCTCACTACAAAGTAAGCGTTTTCTCCTTCTACTACTTCGCCGTATACCTGTCCGTCCTGAAGGGTCTTTGCTGCCTCTTTCAGCTTGTCATCCAGAAGAGTGTCGTCGTCTCCAAAAGTATTGTCCACAGCATTCAAATCTTCATTCACTTCTTTCGCAAGAGCGTCCATATCTGCGCTGGCAGGATCGGGAGATGCCAGAAGTTTATCTAATAATGCCTGAGCCTCATCTTTCTTCTCCTGTTTTTCCTCATCTGTAAGAGGAGTAGTAGTTCCGTCTTCATTCTGAGTATCGCTGATATCGAACCGACAGTAAGTAATTTTACTCTGAGCCGCCTCAGAGTCCTCTACATTGGTGTCTACATCTGCCACCATAGGATCATACATTTTTGTCTGATAAGTATAAAGCTCCAGAAGTGTTTCCACATCCGACTGGGAAACAGACAGGTTCTGGATCGTTTCTTCTGTATTGGCGTCCATAAACGCCTGTGCGGCCTCTTCTATCTTTCCCTGTTCTTCCTCGGAAATAGAAACATCATAGTCTGCCGCATGCTGCTTCTGGACCAGCATATTTTCCAGTTCGTCCAGTACACTTGCTTTTGTAGTATCTCCATAGGTCTCTCCGTCCCCGGAATCCTGAGACCATAATCCGGTGGTGCTTCCACCCATCATAGAGTAGTAAGAAAGCATGGTAGCCTGGTTCATTCTCAGCATCAGATTTCCTGTTCCTACAGTCACAGTGTCTTCTCCCGAAGTCAGAAGAGGCTGAGTCCCGTCCATTGGACTGCTGCATCCTGTCAGAGAAGCTGCCCCCAAAGCTCCGGCCAAAAGAGCGCCTGTTATTTTCTTAGCTGCTTTATTCATAATTTCCTCCTGTATTTTTCAAAATGTCCTTTCCCCATTATAGACGCTTTTATCCCTACGGGCAAGAGCGATTTTCTATTCCTCAACCAGAGAAAGGAAGTCTGTAAGGATATGGTTCAAAGTCTCCAGTACGTCCAATGTCTCTTTTGGCTTTCTTCCTTTCAGAGAAACCTGGAAATAAGGAGGTTCTTCCAGATGCATTTTCAGGTTGTTCTTATATTTATTTAAGATTTCAGGAAATCCTGAAGGATTCAGCTTTGCATGCCGGAACATGGTAAGCTTCACATCTTTTCCTGTCTGCTTGATCTCGGTGATATAAACTTTATGGGCGAGAGCCTTCAGAGCCGCTATAGCCAGAAGATTTTCAACCGCTTTCGGAGGTTCGCCAAACCGGTCCATAAGTTCTTCCAGCATATCTTCATACTCTTCCTGGGATTCGATTCCTGCGATCCGCTTATAAACATCCAGTTTCTGGTATTCATTAGGAATATATTTGGGCGGGATAAAGGCGTTCAGTTCCAGATCCACCGTAGTTTCAAATTCCTCCTGCTGGCGGATGCCTTTGGCTTCTTTTACCGCCTCATCCAGCATCTTACAATAGAGATCATAGCCCACAGCCTGCATGTGGCCGTGCTGCTCTGCGCCCAGCAGGTTGCCTGCCCCCCGGATTTCCAGGTCCCTCATGGCAATCTTAAATCCGCTGCCCAAATCTGTAAATTCCCGGATGGCATGAAGTCTTTTTTCTGCCACCTCTTTGAGCATCTTATTTCTCCGGTACATGAGGAAGGCATAGGCGGTCCTGTTGGAACGTCCCACCCTTCCCCGGAGCTGATACAGCTGGGAAAGTCCCATCTGATCTGCGTCATGGACGATCATAGTATTGGCATTGGAGATATCCAATCCTGTTTCTATAATAGTAGTAGAAACCAGGACATCAATATCGCCGTTAATAAAGCCATACATGATCTTTTCCAGCTGATGCTCCCGCATCTGTCCGTGGGCAAAGGCTACATTTGCCTCAGGTACCAGCTTTGCGATCCGGTTGGTGATCTCTTGAATATCATTTACCCGGTTGTATACATAATACACCTGTCCCCCTCTTGCCATTTCTCTGGTGATTGCTTCTCTGACCAGTTCCTCGTTATATTCCATCACATAGGTCTGGATAGGCATTCTGTCCATAGGAGCTTCTTCCAGTACGCTCATATCCCGGATCCCGATCAGGCTCATATGAAGGGTTCTGGGGATAGGGGTGGCAGTCAGGGTAAGAACATCTACGTTTTCTTTTAATTTCTTGATTTTTTCTTTATGTGTAACCCCGAAGCGCTGCTCTTCGTCAATGATCAGCAGTCCCAGGTCTTTATACTTTACATCTTTAGAAAGGACCCGGTGCGTGCCGATCACAATATCCACCAGTCCCTTTCCCAGATCTTCTATGGTCTTTTTCTGTTCTGCGGGAGTCCTGAACCGGCATAAAAGGTCGATACGCACAGGAAAATCCTTCATTCTCTGGACAAAGGTATTATAGTGCTGCTGGGCCAGAATAGTAGTAGGAACCAGATATACCACCTGTTTGCTCTCCTGGACGGCCTTAAAAGCCGCCCGGATAGCAATCTCTGTTTTTCCATATCCCACATCTCCGCAGATCAGGCGGTCCATGATCTTAGTGCTCTCCATATCTTTTTTTGCCGCGTCTATGGCAGCCAGCTGATCTTCTGTCTCCTCAAAAGGAAACATCTCCTCAAATTCCCGCTGCCATACGGTGTCGGGTCCGTATTGATAGCCAGACTGGGCCTGCCTTGCGGCATAAAGCTGCACCAGATCCCTGGCGATATTTTTTACCGCCCCTTTTACCTTTGTTTTTGTTTTATTCCAGTCCTGGGTTCCCAGCTTATTCAGCTTCGGAGCCTTGGCATCGGCCCCTGCATATTTCTGCAGCAGATCCAGCTGATTGGGAAGGATGTAAAGTGTGCTGTTATCCCCATACTCAATCTTGATATAATCCTTGGCCACCCGGTCTACGGTGATTTTTTCAATTCCTCTGTAAATTCCCAGACCGTGATTTTCATGTACCACATAGTCTCCGATACTCAATTCGCTGAAATTCTGGATCCGCTTTCCGCTGTACTCGGTTTTCTTCCTTTTTTTCTTTTTTTCCTGGCCGAAAATATCCGATTCCGTGATCACCACAAACTTGATCAGCGGATATTCAAAGCCCCTCTTGGCATGGCCGAAGGCGGTCATGATCTCTCCGGGAGCAATGATCCGGTCCATATCTTCGGTATAAAAGCTGTTTAATCCCTCCTGGCTGAGATCTTTTGCCAGTCTGGAGGCTCTGGTCCGGGATCCGGAAAGAAGAAGGACCTGGTATCCGTTTTTCTTAAAATATTCCATATCCTTGACCAGCAGTTCGAAGCTGTTATTGTAGGGACTCACCGATTTTACCGTAATGTAAAACTGTTCCCGGATCTCCCAGTCCCCTCTTTGCTGTTCTATGGTGCATAAAGATACGCAGTTTTTCTTATTGATATTCTGTATCACCTGGCGGCAGGGCATGAGCAGATCCGTCTGTCCTGCCAGAAGGTATCCCTTTTCCAGCCGGTGCTCCATGCTTTCCCTGAACTCTGTCTCAATGGCATTTCCCTGTTCTGTAAGCCGGTTGGTTTCATCCAGAAATATCAGAGTGTCCTCTGCAGGGAAATAGTCCAAAAAGGTCACGGGATTTTTATAAAAATATCTTACAAAATGCTCCGCCGCAGAAAAATCCTGATACTCCTTCAGACTGTCAACAGCCTCATCCACCATATGGGTAAGTCTGGCCCCCTCTTCCGTAAGAAAATTTTCCCGGAATTTCTTTACCATGTCCTTTTTTTCTTTTTCCATGGCCTTCAGGCCCTTTTCCAGAACGTCCTCATCCAAGATCATCTCTGCTGCAGGGTATATGGTGACTTCTTCCAGATTTTCTATAGATCTCTGGCTTTCCGGATCAAAACTGCGGATAGAATCAATCTCATCTCCCCACAGTTCGATCCGCACAGGATTATCCAGGGTCAAAGGGAAGATATCAATGATGCCGCCCCGGACAGAAAACTGTCCCGGAGACTCTGCCTGGGCTCCTCCTTCATATCCCATACTCAGAAGCTGCTTCCGCAGTTTTTCCAGATCTACCGGGCTGTCGTTTTTAAAGACCAGGGTATGCTCTCTTATAACCTCCAGAGGAAGGAGATAGTCCATACACCCTCCCATACTGGTGATCACTGTCGCTCCTTTATTTTCCAGAAGAGCTGCCACAGCCCGCATTCTTTCTCTTGTAAGAAGATTTCCATGCACATCTGCCTGGAAAAAGATCAGATCCTTGGCCGGATAAAGGAAGACTTCCTGGTCATACATCCGGTAGTCTTCATAGATTTCTCTTGCCTTCAGATCATTCTCCGCAATGATCAGGCAATTCAGATTTTCTTTTTTTACATCATTTTTCATACCACGAAAAAGCCCATACATCATATGGGCTTTCTGTGATTCCACGCAGCCGGACAGCTGAAGGACTCCCCGGTTTTTGGGAAGTCTTGACCGGATCTCCTGGTACTCTGTTAAATTTTCCAATGGCTGCATAAATACCTGCATAATTTACTCCTGCCGGTTCTCCGGCTCTTCCTGAGTTTTCCTTTTTTTCTTTTTGGCAGCTCCGTTATAGTGGTTCATCGCTGCCTCTATACCCTCAGCCAGGATCATCTCCACGGCTTCTGCCGCCTGGAGGATGGCCTGGTCCACTAATTCTCTTTCCTGGGGTGAAAAACGTCCCAGAACATAATCCGCCAGATCCCATCCTTTTGGTTTTGCGCCTACGCCGATCTTCACCCGGTAAAAGTTTTGCGTGCCAAGCTGAGAAATAATACTTTTGATTCCATTATGACCTCCGGCGCTGCCTTTTTTCCGGATCCTGATCTGGCCCGGCTCCAGATCAATATCGTCATAAATCACGATCAGCTCTGATTCAGGGTCCAGTTTATAATAGTTTACAAATTCACGGAGAGAATCTCCGCTTAAATTCATATAAGTCAGGGGCTTTGCCAGGATCACTTTTTCTCCCTCTATGATCCCCTTGCCATACATGGCCTTATGAGCGATTCCTCCCTGGGGGATCCTATGGCGCTCGATCAGCTCGTCTATGGCGTCAAAACCCATATTATGTCTGGTTCTTTCATACTGTTTCCCTGGATTTCCAAGGCCTGCTATCAAAAACATATGCTTCTCCTTAATTAAAATATACCAGCTCCTGGGCCAGAGGCTCTGTGGGTTCCAGAGAAATAGCAGTGAGCACCGGGCCTTCCTTGTGATAAGATTCTACATATTCATAATCTACCTTTGCCACCAGTTTCACCCATTTTCCGGTCTTCAGATCCTTTGCCTCAGGAGTCTTGCAGATATACCCGATAAAACTGGTGTCATCTGCACAGCAGGTCATGGCCATTCTTCCCGGAACGAAAACATTTTTAGGCAGTTCTCTTGATTTCAGGACCATAGCGGTAAAGGCCACTTTCTTTCCTTCATAGGTCTCCGGATGATCCATGGCGTCAATAAACCAGATACCGTAATCCTCATCCATGATATCGATCACATCTGCATCTACATCAAAGGGCATTTTCTCAGCAAAGATATCTTCGATCTCCCCTTCATTGTCTTCAAAAATAATTTCCGCAGACTGGTTGACCACTTTAACGCTTCTCCGGAAAGAAGCCAGCGGCATATCTCTGGTGCAGCGGTTAAACAAAACCATATCCGCTCCTCTTACCATTTCCACAAACAGGGACTTCATATTATTCATATAAACCTGAAAAGTGCTGGCGTCTACCGTAACGATCTGCTGCACCAGTCCCCAGTCCTTTGGAAGCTGCATTTCTTCAAATTTGCTGACCTGCCACATACCGTTGTATTCTATGATCACACGCTCCGGCTGATAAAAAGCATCATAGGCTACCAGCCGCTCCGGAGTCAGATCCTCAAATTTATCGATTACTTCTACGCTGGTCCTGCTTTTTTTCAGCTTCTTCGGATCAAATTCAACCTCTCCTTCTTCACAAAGGATGAGTAATGTAGGACCGTCTATCTGAAAATAGTCCTGCTCAATGGTGAAATCCAGGAAAGTGGTCTTACCGCTTTCCAGAAATCCTGCCATAAAATATATAGGAACTCTGATTTCTTCTTCCATATCTGTTTCCAATCCCTTCTATATAATCATGTAGTTATACGGAAAAGAGCTCTGCAAGCTTGTCCTCTGCAAGCTTAGAGCCGATAACACAAAGCCTTCCTGTATAATCAGGGGCTCCCTGGCGGATGTCTGCCTCTCCCGGAACCATATCAAAGTAAATCCACTGTCCGTCTTTGCCTTCCACCATTCCTTTGGCCCTCAGTACCATTCCATAAGACTGATCATTTGACAGGGTATCCAGGATTTTCTGGATTTCTTCTTTAGAATAAGTTTTTACTGTCTCTTTGCCCCAGCTAGTAAACACTTCATCTGCATGATGATGGCCATGATGATCATGGTGATGATCGTGGCCGCACTCCTCGTGATCGTGATGGTCATGATCACACTCCTCATGGTCGTGATGGTGGTGGTCATGGTCACATTCTTCATGGTCATGGTGATGATGGTCGTGATCACTCTCTTCATGATCATGATGGTGATGATGTCCGCCGCATACCGGGCAGGTTTCCTCTTCCATCAGTTCTTTTTCAAGGGAAGTGTTATTTTCCATGGTATCCAGGATCTTCTTTCCTGAGAGCTGGGAAATAGGAGTGGTGATCACTGCCGCAGTCTTATTCAGAGAACGGATCAGCTCCACTGCCGCCTCTACTTTATCCTGGGTTGCCTTTTCTGTATCTGTACGGCTTAAAATAATGGTTCCCGCATATTCGATCTGGTTGCTGAAAAATTCTCCAAAGTTCTTCATATACATTTTGCACTTGGTCACATCTACCAGTGTGGTAAAACTGTTCAACTTTATGTCAACTGAATCTTCTACCTTCTGGACAGCTTTGATCACATCAGAAAGTTTTCCTACTCCTGAAGGTTCGATGATGATCCTGTCAGGGCTGTATTTTCCAATAACTTCTTTCAGAGCCTCCCCAAAGTCTCCTACTAAAGAGCAGCAGATACAGCCGGAGTTCATCTCACGGATCTCGATTCCCGCTTCTTTGAGGAAACCGCCGTCAATACCGATCTCTCCAAATTCGTTTTCAATAAGCACAACCTGCTCTCCTTTGTAGGCTTCTTTTAACAGTTTCTGGATCAGCGTAGTTTTGCCTGCTCCCAGAAATCCGGAAAAAATATCAATCTTTGTCATAATAAAACTCCTTTCTAAATATGGTTTATACATGGTAAAAGGGGACGAAAGTCTTGCTTCCGCCCCTTTATTGCTGCATGTTTCAATGTTCCAAGATGGTACAACTCTACCTGAGTATAATGCCCACTTCGTGGACATTATACCATATCTTTCTCAAAAAGCAAGTCTCCCCAACTCTAAATTCCCTGAAAAAAATCTTCAAACAGCCGGATTTTGCATATTCTTTTCACGCTTCCTATAGTCTTTACGGCCCACTCTTCGTCAATCTGTGTCCACAGCTTTCCTCCAGGCATATGGACCATAACATCAGAATCTATCAGACCTCTTCTGTAAGCCGCCCCTGCAGCGGCACAGGCTCCCGTAGCGGAAGCAAGGGTATAGCCTGCTCCTCTCTCAAAAATCTCTATCTGGATATTATTTTTATCCAGTATCTCTACAATTTCTGTATTGATCCCTTCCGGAAAAGATTCCGCCCGCTCTGAATACTTTCCTATCCTGCAGACGGTTTCCCTGTCAGTTTTATCCAAAATGATCACACAATGGGGATTCCCGGAAGAAACGCAGGTACAATCGTATTCTTCTCCTCCAAAATTATAAAATTCATGAACAGCCTCTCTGTCCGGTCCTGAAAGTCCCAGCCTTTTACTGGAAAAATCAATCTTTCCCATAGTCATCTGAATCCGGTTTCCTTCCCGGTTCAGATAACGGATCTGGGAAATTCCGCTTTTGGTACACAGGGAAAATGCCTCTTTCTGAATATCTCCGTTTATTTTTAGATAATGAGCAAAAATCCGCAGAGCATTTCCGCCCTGTTCTGCTTCTGTTCCGTCCGGGTTAAAAACCCGGACAAGCATCTCTCCTTCTTTTTCATAAGGTCCCGCCACAATACCATCCGATCCGATCCCAAAGTTTCTGCTGCATATCCGAATGATTTTTTCACGATCCAGATCTTCCTGGTTTTTCCGGATATCATATACTAGATAATCATTCCCCAGGCTGTGATATTTATAAAATTCCATAACTGCTTCCTTTCATTTCTCTGATACAACTATTTTATACACAGGTTCCGAGACTGTCAAACATAGGATTTCTCGGTTTTGAAAGGAGAGATTTTCCTCTGTGCAGAAAAGATTTTCTGTGCTAAAATAAGAATACAGCTTGTCTTTTGGACTATCCGGAAGTAGTTTCCGGAATTTTCACACAGGAAGAGAGGTATAATCATGTATAGTTTTCAGAACGACTACAGCGAAGGCGCCCATCCAAATATCCTGCGGGCCCTGGAAACCATTAACTATCACCAAAATAACTCTTACGGACTGGATGAACATTCCCATGCTGCCCGGGAACTGATTCAGGAGGCATTAGAGGATTATAGTGCGGACATCCACTTTATAGCAGGGGGAACCCTTACAAATCTCACTTTTATTTCTCATGTTTTGAAGCCTTATGAAGCAGTGATCAGCGCTCAGACAGGACATATCAATACTCACGAAACCGGAGCCATAGAGGCTACTGGTCATAAAGTCATTTCTGTTCCCGCAGAGGACGGAAAACTGAATCCTGATCTGATCCGTCCGGTTCTGGATCTTCACGAAAATGAACATTGGGTAGAGCCCCGGTTAGTTTATATCTCAAATCCTACAGAAATCGGTACCCTGTATACAAAGGAGGAACTGGAAATCCTCTATAGCTTCTGTCAGCGTCATCACCTCTATCTTTACATAGACGGCGCCCGGCTTGCAGCCGCTTTAGCAGCAGAAGAAGTCTCCCATCTGACCTTTCCGGATCTTCCCAAACTTTGCGATGCTTTTTATATCGGCGGTACAAAATCAGGAGCTATGTTCGGAGAGGCTTTGGTACTGATACGAGAAGATTTTAAGGAGCATTTCCGTTTTAATATGAAACAGCGGGGCGCCATATTAGCAAAGGGCTGGATGATAGGCGTACAGTTTGAAGAATTATTTAAGGACAATCTTTACATAGAGTTGGGAAAGGAAAGTATCCGGCGCATGCAGCCCATTAAGCAGGCCTTTGCGGAAGCCGGGATTCCTCTGCTCTGTGAAGCGCCTACGAATCAGATCTTTCCGATTTTTCCAAATGATCTTGCGGAGGAGATCAATTCCAGATATCTCACAACTTTCCAGTGCAGGCCGGATCCGGATCATATCTGTCTCCGCTTCTGCACTTCCTGGATCACCAACGAAGAAGCTGTGGCGGATTTTGTGGAAAATTTTAAAGATATGGCGATTAAATATTGTTGATCTGTTTTATAAAGCCGGTGCGGGGAATAAGAGCATCCTTCCCTTACACCGGCATTTTTTATCTTCTAAAGATTCTCTTTAAAAAAACGGTCTGCGTTTTTCCAGAATATTTTTTCTGTGAGATCGTGAGAAATCCCGGCACTTTCCATAGCCTCAGCCAGCATTCCCATACCTCCCCCATTCTCCATCTCAGGGGCCTCTTCTATTCCGTCAAAATCAGAGCCCAGTGCCAGACAGTCTTCTCCTCCCACACGGACAATATACTTTATCTGCCGGATCAGTTCTTCCAGAGAAGCTCCCGGCTGTCCCGGCCGCCATCCTTCTCTTACAAAACTGACACAGTAGTTCAGGCCCATAACGCCTCCCCTTTCTGCCAATGTCCGGATCATGGGATCCGTAAGATTTCTGGCGGCTTCCGGAGCGGCGCCTCTGGCATTGGAATGAGTAGCCAGAAACGGTTTTTTACTATACCGGGCCACATCCCAGAAACCTCCGTCTGAAAGGTGAGAGACATCCGGGATCACTCCCAGTTCTTCCATCTGTTCCAGAACTTCAATTCCTTTCTTTTTCAGTCCTCTTTCCTCTCCCCGGCTCCAGGGATGTTCATGAAAAGGATTTCCCTGATAATTGGGATATCCCAGTTCATTCTCATAATTCCAGGTAAACGTTGCGGCCCGGACTCCCTGATCATACAGCTGCCGGAGCTGTTCCGGTGACTTTTCAAAAATTGCCCCTTCTTCCAGAGAAAGAAGAGCAGACATTTTTCCCTGTTCCCTGTTTTTTCGGATATCCTCATATGTATAAACCTGGCTGATCTGCTCCCGGTTTTTTTCTATTTCATCTTTAAAGAGCTTTATCATGTCCTGAGCCGTGGCAAAACAGTCCTCTGTATTTTCCTTATCCAGAAAAATCGCAAAAGTCTGTAATTCATAGTCTCCCTTTTTCATCTTCTCCAGATCCAGATGAAGACTGCTGCTGTTCAGAAAAAGGCTGCCTCCTTTCTTTCTCTCCTGATAAATGGCACTGACAGTATCACAGTGCAGATCAAATACTTTCATTCCTTTCTCCTCCCGGATTTCTTTTTGTAACTCAGGATTATTATACAGGATATCAAGAGAAGAAGAAACAGAAAAACCCCTTCTTTTCCGGCAGTAAAGGAATCTGCCTGTCTTTTCAGGATACGGGAGGAAACTTCCGGAGTAACCAGTACCTCCATAGAAACCGGGGAGCTCCGGCGCGCCTCTGCTGTTTCTCCCTGGATATTCCCGGCAGCATCCGCGGCAGTCACCTGTATTTTCTGAAGCTTGGGAGAGCTGTCCAGGGTAAGCTCTATAATCCCTTCATGCTCCTCTAAAAATCCCCTTCCGTATACCTTCTTTTCTTCTTCTGTCTCTACCGTTACCTCCTGGAGCAAAAGATTATCCTTGGCATCTATGGTTATACTTTTTTCTTCTGACTGATAAACACCTCTGTCTTCCGCTCCGGTGATCACCACTGTAGGACCGGTTTTATCCACTGCAAAGACTATGGGAAGATCACTGGCGCTGCCTTTTACACTGGTATTGTTCATCTGATTTCCTGCCCGGTCCCTGGAGGAAAGAATTACCGTATAATGTCCCTCCCGGGAAAAGTTTTCTTTTTTCAGAACATAGTGTGCCTCCTGGCGCTTTCCTTTTTCTTCACGGAAGCTTACCAGAAAATCCTGGCCTTCTCTCAGCTCTTTCAGTTCCCCGTCCCTGTTCAAAAGGATCCTGCTCCCACTGATCTTGTCTATATTATACTCTGCCACAGACACGCTCCGCTCCTTGTTCAGATACACATATTCTCTTCCGGCCAGCCATTCCCTGGTTTCTTCTTCCAGAGCATATACAGAGCCAAATCGGTTTACGGAAAATTCTATGGTCTTTTCCTGGACGTTTCCGCCTTTGTCCTCAGATCGGGCTGTCAGGATATAAAAATCATCCCTTTTTTCTTCTCTGGGAAAATCCTGGAATTGCAGGATTTCTCCGTTCGGGATCTCTGTCACAGTATAAGGAAGCTGTATTTCCCCCTGTCCGGCTCCGGTGACTGTGATCTTCACTTCTTCCGGGTCGAAGTTCCGGTCTGTGATCCGTATCCCGGGAGCCACTTCATTATTATTGGCAGACTTGTCTTCTATATTCAATATTTCTATTACCGGCTCTGTAAGATCCACCGTAAATTCTTCTGATCTATATTCTTCAGCGGTATTCCCTGCCTTATCTGTACAGGCAATTCGAAAAGAATATATCCCTTCTTTTAAAAAACGTATCACTGCCTTGTACTCGCCATTTTTTCCAGAAAAAGATCCAATGGAAGGCGTCTCTCCGGATTCTTTCTGGAGTTTCCCATAGATCTCAGAAACAACCTTCTTTTCATCAAAATTTTCTTCCTGTATAGTCACCACAGCTGCCGGAACCTTTCCGTAATACCTGCCTTCTCCCTGTTCTGTCTCATAAGAAGGTTCCCCTGCCCCGGTCACAAAGCTCACCCGGATTACCGGGGGCGTCCGGTCTATAACAAATTCCAGTGTCTCTCCTTTAATCCCTCTTTCTTTTCCCCCTTCTTTCTCCGCCAGATCTCTGCACCAGGGAGTGATCCGGTACTCATGCTCTCTGCTGAAGGTAAGGCTCAGGCGATGGAGGCACTCCTCTGTTCTTTCTGAAGCTTTTCTGTCAGCCTGCCCCTCTTCCGGAGATTCCTCCCAGCTTGCCCCGACTCCCAGCTCTTTTTCCAATTCTTCTAATGAGTAAAGCTTTTCTTTACCCTCATCCAGCTGCATCTGAAACCACAAGTGTTCTTTATCTCTGCTGAAATTTCTCTCCTGATACAGGATTTCCATCTCCACTGGATTCTGGTAATATCTCTGATTTTCCCCCTTTCCGGGAGCGGGCCCCTTTACTTCAACGGAAGGATCAACGGTATCGATCATCAGCGTTTTTTCACTGGCTGCAGAATTTCCGCTGTTATCCTCTGCCCGGACTGTGATTTTCACCTCATTGCTGTTATTTTCTTCTGCTTTTACTGTATAGGGAAAAGACAAACTCCTTTCTCCATCTTTCCTATTCTGGAAAAGGATTTTTTCTTCCGTAACCTTTCCTCCGCTTTCCACTTTTATGACGGCATTTTTAACTGCCGATGTAAGTTTTCCAGGATTTCTGTCTTGTACAGATATTTCCAGACTTACATCTTCTCCATAAATCCCGTTGGAAGCTTCCTGTTGATCTTCCGCCAGAGAAATCTTTATCTCAGGGTCCTTCCAGTCCAGGATCAGTCCCTGGGAAACCCAGATGCTCTCATTTCCCAGATGATCCTCCGCCTTTATCAGGATCACATAACCTCCCTCTTTCCCGGGAAGGTGAAGATTTCCTCCTGATGTTCCCTCTTTTGTCTCCAAAGATCCGTCTTCCCATTTTAGATCCTTATCTGCAGAGTTTCTGATCTTCTCTCCTGTAAAATCCTCTTCTGATTTTCCTTCCATAATATAGTAAGCCCATTTTTTTACTCCGCTTCCTTCATCCTTTACTTCTGCTTTCACTGCTGCGTCAAAATCCTGTCCATAGAAATTCTCAAACGTAAGCTCCGAAGAAAGTTTCTCCAGATCCCAGGGGCCGGATGACATCTCTGGAAAAACTGCCCAAGGGCCTTCAGAATCTTTGTATAATGTCACTGTAAATGGAAAAGATGCCGCTTTATTCACAGAATTATAAAGAAATATTTCTAAAGCAGCGGATCCCTCATCAAAAAAGTCTTCCCCCTGAAGATCCAGCCCTTTACCGGAAGAGGGATCGCTGATAATCTCTCCTGTATCTGCGAGGCGGACCTGATCGTAAGATTCCCCCTGGCCGGATCTGCAGATACTTATGTAAAATTCTTTCCCGGATCCGTCTGTCCACAATTTCCCGGTTTCCGGATCCATATAAAAATTCCCCTCCGGCTGTTCAAATTCCAGATACTCTGTATAATCTTCTATTGTCTCCCGGCAGATTGTGAGAGTCCCCTTCCGGATTTCCTCCGTCTCCAGACAGAAGCGGTAATTATTGCCGGGAGTTCCATTGGGTTCCCCTTCCTCTGTAAGGGGATGGATCGTGATCCTTTCCGGATAGGTCCCGGGTCTCTGATCCGGCTTTTCTCCCTCTCCTATCTCTCCAGGTACAGGGAAGACCACCTGATCTCCTTCTAGAATCCCCTCTGTCTCAAGGTTGGAATAGGCCTCTTTGTTTTCCTCCACAGGCTTATGACCGTCATATTCAATCTGGTTCCAGTGACCATATTCTCTTGTCCCGTCTGATACCTTCAGCTTTACAGGTCTCTTTTTTACAGTAACTGTACATGGAAGCTGAGACTGTTGTTCAGGCAGTACTTTATAGTTTTCTTTGTCTCTGCCCTCTAACACTACTTTTTCAACAATGATCCCTGCTTTTTCAGGATAAGTCCGCTCATTTCCTTCTTCATCTGTAAATACCTGCTCAAAACCTTCCGGAAGCCGCCCGTAGAGTTCCCTCACCTTTACATCATCACCTTCTTCGATTCCTCCTTCTGTAAAGTTCAGATCCTCCACACCTTCCAGAAAATCCAGATTTTCCGGATCATGCTCCACCCTTGTATCTCCCTGGTCATAAATTTTTGAATACCTCAGTTCCTGATAAGCCTCCAGAATCACCGGCTTTTTAAGCACAGTAAAAGAACAGTCCACACTTGTCCGGGGACACTCTCCTGTCTCCATCCTGGTCACGGTAATCCACAATGTCTTCCCCTCACAGGCTCTGTCAAAGGTTACCCATCCCTTTTCATCTGCTTTTATGATATCCTGAGAAAGAAAGTCTCCTTTTTTCGGGGCAAAGGTATATTCTGCCTTTTCTCCCTTTCTCAAGTCTCCGGCTTCTTCTGAAAACTTATCCTCGTCGATTATGATCTGAAACCCTTCTGAGCCATAAACAATCTCTACTGTTTCTTCCGGGTTCAGATTTTTAAAGCAGATAGGGATTTCCTGCCGGACATCTCCCCTGTCTGCCATGACCGGAAAGGCTCCTGCAAAGGTTCCTGCCGCCCCGGCGGCCAGAAGGATTCCCCATTTTTTTCCGGTTTTCTTTCGGATCCTCTCTATACGTTCCTTTAAAATATCTGGTATGTGAAAAGCAAAAAATAATAGGACACAGAGAATCAGCAGCGCTCCCCATATTCCAAGACAAAAGACTGCCAAAGTCTGATACAGACTGATCTTACTCAGTATCTGTTCCATAGTCTCCACCCCTTCCTTTCTGAATATTTTCCTAATTATATACACCTTGTATCACTTCTCTGACAGCATCAAGACAGGCTGACAGCTTATCCTTCATTTTCCGTGTATATTCACCGTCAGGATCACTTTCCAGTATTTCCATATTGTTCAGGGCTTCCTCTATTCTGTCGATCTGCGTTTCCATTTCTTCTCTGGAGACGCCTCCTTTTCTGAAATCAGAGCCGTTTGCCGCGATCTGCGCCTCCAGTTCCTGACAGGCAAGAAGGCTCTGAAGTCTGTTGTTGCCTTCCAGTTCCTGATCCAGTATCTTCACAAGATCTGTCCAGTAGTCCCGGTACGAGACTAAAAGACCCTCTCCCGGATCTATGATCCCAAGAGTCCCATAGTATTCAGCTATTTTCCAGAGCCTTCCCGCCCTTTGGATCTGGGAATCTTCCAGTTTTTCTGAAGGTCTGGCTTTGGCTGCGATCTGCAGCCATTTTCTGGAAGAAGCCTTGTTTCCTGTACCCTGATAGGAATAAAAATAAGCCAGGCCAAGGTCATAGGCCAGTTTTTCGTAATCCTTTTGGTTTTCCCTTAAATATTCTTCATTGCTTTTCTCTCTCCATGGACTCTTTCCCAGAGCTTTTCTCATTTCCATTTCTTCATCAACAGAGAAAAAGCTGATTCCTTCTTCCAGGCTCTGATCTTCTACTTCCTGATTTTCCCATAGAAAGAATTCCAGCAGTTCTTCATAAGCACGGCCGTCCCAGGGCTTCAGCCCGATGGCCTTCTGATAATTCTCAATGCTTTCTTCCGGATCCTGCCCTCCCGGACTTTTTCCCTCCAGGAGAAAAAGATCATAGGTATTTTCCCGTATCTTCTCTCCTGCTCTCCAAAATCCCAGAGCTCCCGCCCCCGTGCAGATCATTATGAAAAAAACAGCCAGAAATCCTCTCCATTTCAGATTCTGTCCTCTCTTATATTCCCTGTCCAGCTCTTTATAATGTTCCAGGTCATACAGCAGCTCTTTGCATGACGGGTACCGTTCTTCCGGATTTTTTCTGGTGCATTTTTGGATGATCCTTTCCAGGCCTGGCGAAAGCCGGGGATCCCAGCGGCGTATAGGACAGATCTCATAAGGAGCCGTGCCGGGATCATGTCCCGTCAGGATAAAATATAAGGTCGCCCCCAGTCCATAAATATCTGTCCTCTCGTCGGTCTCTCCTCTGCCTCCATATTGTTCCGGTGCGGCATATCCTCTGGTTCCCAGACAGAGGGTGTCTTTCCCTTGTCCCCCTTTGAATTCTCTGGCTGTTCCGAAATCAATAAGAACGATCCGGCCGTCTCCCCGCCTGATGATATTGGAAGGCTTCATATCCCGATAGATCACGGGAGGATTCCTGGTGTGAAGATAAGAAAGTACATCGCACAGCTGTTTTGCCCAGTCTACTGCATTTTCTTCCCTCTGAGGGCCCTGTTCTTTTACGATCCTGTCCAGAGACCATCCTTCTACATAGTCCATAATGATCAAAACCGCATTTTCTCTGTCTATTACTTCTGTTATCTCAGGCAGCCCAGGGTGCTTTAATTTTTTCAAAATAGAAGCTTCTGCCAGAAGGCTCTGCTTTACCATCTCAAAATCGCAGATCCCCTGTTTTCTCATAGCTTTTACTGCCCACTGCCTGTTAGTTTCTTCTTCCGCAGCCAGATAAACCGTACTCATGCCTCCCTGGCCGATCTTCCGGATGATCCTGTACTTTCTATGTCCAGGGGAGCTGTTTTCAAGGGTCTTTACTTTGCTTCACCCTCTTTCGCGCCTGTTTTGTTTTTGATTTTATTTTTGGGAAATGGATAAGAGAATTCTTAATCCCTGAAATGTGATTTTACTATAGCACATTTGGATCAGCGGCACAATTGGCAATATTGCCAAAGTGTCTCCGATCCAAATGCAAAAGCAGTTCCGTTAAAACTGGATCTGCAGTACTTCAAAAAGGATACCCCAGCATACGCTGATCCCATAAAGAAGTCCAATGATCCCCAGATTTTCTTTTGCTCCCCGGTTTGTCCGGCATAAAACCAGGATTCCGACTCCCGCTCCTGCCAGAAGTCCCGCCATCATCTGCCCGGTTCCTAAAATTCCTCCCAGATACATCTGAGTAATGATCACGGATCCGGCGCAGTTTGGGATCATACCTACAAGCCCTGCCAAAAAAACTCCTAAAACAGGCTGGCTTCCGATAATAGCTCCGATCTGATCTTCTCCCAGCGCCTCAACCAGAAATCCGATGACCAAAGTCACAAGAAAGATAAAAATAGTAATCTGAAGAGAATGGATCACCGCAGATTTCAGAATGCTTCCGTCTTCGCAATGACAGTGCTCATGTTCGCAAAGATCATGAATATCTTTTTCATGATGTTCCCGGTGAACATGTCTGTGTTCATGATATTCCTTTCTTTTCCGGCTTCCTACTTTCCAGAAAAAATCCAGAAGGAATCCGGACACTGCTCCAATGACAATTTTGAGTCCCAGGATTTTCAGTATCACAGAAAGTTCTACCGCTTCTGAAATAAAGATGGGAAGCATCTCGTCAGATGTAGAAAGAAAAACTGCCATAAGAGTTCCCACCGAGATCACGCCTCCTGCATAAAAACTGGAGGCAGCGGCAGAAAAGCCACATTGCGGAAAAACCCCTGCAATCCCGCCGATCAAAGGTCCCAGCTTTCCTGCCCTGCGGATCATCAGCTGAGTAGTATCCTGGGTCTTGTGTTCCAGATACTCCATTACCAGATAGGTAAGAAACAGAAAAGGCACCAGCCGCAGCGTATCCCCCACAGCATCCATGATCACATGCCAAATCAATTCTGTCATATTAATCTCCATTCCGCCGCCTTTCAGTTGGCGGCACAAATAGTAATGAAA
>ERZ1643249.225-NODE-225-length-71175-cov-10.043546_pt1 | contig 71175 bp, 47 predicted proteins | sample MGYA00579263_ERZ1643249 | MGnify/ENA primary metagenome ERZ1643249 (study PRJEB29033, sample SAMEA4952264) | chicken gut metagenome | biome: Broiler Chicken; feature: Gastrointestinal Tract; material: Caecum | place: Ireland | collected 2018 | study: Broiler...
TTTGGAGCTTCATCCGTTTCGTCCCACGTATAGATGTTGACATTGTTGGCTTTGAGCTTTCTCAGAATGGGGAGTATATGTGAAACGTGCTCTCCATAACCTCTTTGGGTAAGCCATTCAAGTTTAGTGATTGAGGCGTACATCATATCATCAAGCATGAAGAATAAGGTAGAATCGTCGGACCGATAAACTTCCTCGCCGTCCCTGTTGAAAACCACTGTCATCAACATCAGGTTGTCTACTACAATGATGTCTGTATCGTTGAGTTTTGTTAGGAATGGCACGAGCTTGTCTACATTGTAGAACTTGTCGAATAGGATTTGTCTTGTAAGAACTAGGCTGCTCACATTCCGCGAGGCTCCACCTGCTAATCCTATGTCGAATATAAAAACTTTCTCAAAGGGCTTGTCAATTTTTGAAGGCTTGCTGACTTTCCGCTTCATCATGGCCTGTGAGGCTGTTGTGATTGCCATGGCTTTGCCCCTTTCTGTTGTTATCTAAAATAGATTGCTGGTCGGATACTTTCTGTGCTCTTTGGATGTCTCTGTAGCTGTTACTGTAGCTGCTGTTGACTCTGATGGTTGCTCGTCTGAATCACTCCCATCTGCTGTATCTGCTAACGGCTCATCTTCTGCGCTGTCTGAATTATCTGAGGCTTCTTTCAGCTCATTGAAACCGCCGTTCTCGGCAGAGATTTCTGTTTCATCGGTAGTGCTTTCTTCTTCGTCACTGTCATATTCGTCTAAGTCCCTAGGGGCTACGCCTGCAAGGTCTATTAAACATTGTGTGACATCTGTGAACTTCTCTCCGACAAGACGCTCAACTAACGAGGCGTTCTGTTCGGGAACAAAGTTGTAACGATAGAATACTGTGAAGAACTCGAAACAATCTGCAAGCTTGTCAAGGTCTACGTAAGACTTGCTGTATAGCTCGCTGAGCACCTTCTGGTGTTTCGTGAGCTTTGCTGCAATTCTCACAAGGGAGATTATTTTCTTGTCGGTGTAGAGCTGCTTCGTTGACAGCTTCGCATAGAGGTCAAGAAGGACCAGCCTGTCCCCGACTTTTACGTTGATTTCTTCGACTGGTACAATGAAGATTTCTTGTGTGTCCCCTTTGAATTTGATGTTTAAATTCATGTTTTCTGTCCTTTCTATATCTCTGCTAATTTGCCTTGCCAGTCACCTTCAGGAAACATCTTTCTTAATCTCTGTAGACTTGAAAATTTCAATAGGGGTGCTAGTGTCTCTAAATCATTGCTAGGCACTTTTAAGTGGAACTTCGTATAGAGGTAACCGGCATTATCTAATAGTATTGGGCTACTTTTGACACTCTTTAATGAGCTTCCAAGGTCTAGCTCAAACTCTAGTAATGTGTGCTCTTTATAGTTGTCGTACTTGTCAGGACTTTGACTTGCTTCTAGGTCGATTAGGCCATCCAGCCGTGGGTCATCTGACATTACTAATAAACGTGCTGTAATTGCTCTGGAGCCTAGACTCTCTAGCTGTATTCCTCTCTCAAACACTACAATGTGTGCTGTGATTGCTCGGTCACATATGTGCTTGACTGACTTGGGTATGAAAACTGCTACGGGAATATGAGGATTTATGCTGAATTTGCAACGATTTGTAGGACAACCGGCTATTGCAAAATTGTAGCACGAATTGTAGCACGCATAGATTGAGTAAACTGTATCTGCTACCTTAGGTAAATATAATCGCTTTATTCCGAACTGATTGGGTATTAGGTTGCCTAGTATTGAGAAGTTTACATTACGTATCCCTGCATTGGTAAGGTCAAGTGTGTCTAACACCGTATTAAGTTGCATGTCGAACTTAAACAACGAATAAGGAGCAATGACACTCTTGCCGAAGAAATCATCGTCTGCTTGTAAGGAGGTAATATTTGTCCCTTCGGGAATGAGGACTTCTTGACTCATTGTATTGTAGCCTAGAGGATTGTACCTATAAACTGCGGGCTCGTCCTCTTGGTAGAAGCTCACTATCTCGTTTTCTTCCCCGAACATAGATAGGGTGTCTAACTCGTCCTCAAAGTCCTGGCTGTTATAAAATTCTTCCTTCGCTTCTTCGTAGGCAGTGCCTGAGAAACAAGCGTACTCAATAACTGCGGGAAGTGCGTCACTATTGATAGTGTGTATCTCAAGCTGATGGTCTTTACGGGAACCGATTAGGAACGTGTAGGTTTCTCCATTGATGTAGTCAGCTTCGTTGAAACCGTATCGGGAGACTATCTCAACTGTATTGGGGTCGTTGATTGGCGAGCGTTCCATTTTGTCTCTATCTATTAAACGTCTGATAAAATATCGGTAGCTTGCTTCACCCTGCAAGAGCTTTGTAGCTTTGTCCTGGTTGGCTACTTTGGCTCCTCTCTCACACATGCTTAGAAACATTAGGAGCGTTAGGGACTTGATGTCATTTTGTTGGGAATTAAACAAGTAAACTGCTTGCTCGTCAATGTCTATTCGGATTAAATGAATGAAGTTTCGAGGCATTGGGCTGTCCCCTTTCTGTACTTCTGGTGCTGATGAATTATTGTAGGCTGCTAAACTCTTAGTTGTGTTGTGTCAGACTGCCTGGGTCTGGACCTTGTAGACTTTGAAAACTTTAACTTCATTGTTGCGGTTGATAGCTATTAAGCCTGCGCTTGTCCCTTCAATGACTCCGGCTGCTCCATTACACCACATTTCTCGCTCTGACAACTCTGTGGGTCTGCCATCTGTGCTGACTAGGTAATTCCCGTTGTCTTTTCTTTCTTTGATTTCACCTGTGGAAAATCTAAAGGGCAAGTGAGCAAGTGTGCTATAGTCGATTCCTGTCAAATAATCGTTACCCCGAATCGTTTGGACACCTACACCCTTGATTTTCTTTGAACGGGCAAGCTCAATTACTTTTTGATATGATAATCGCTTCAGTTCACCCTTTTTGGTGCGAACTTGAAAGCCTAGGATTTCAAATCCATTGATAAAGATTCCTGTAATTTCCATTGGAAGTCTCCTTTATTCTTGCTTGTTATCCAAGACTTTTCTTTTGGTCCTTTTAGTCTGCATAGGCTTTAAGTCTGTAGAGTAGACCACTCTTGTGAAGGTTGTATTGTTTTAAGTAACTAGGCTTTAACGGTTGAAGATTTAGTCTGTATAGTAGACTACACTTAATCTGCATAGCCCGTGTTGCAGAAAACACGGGCGTTAATGTGCTGATAAACTGCTTCGCCTTCAAGCACTAGGCCGATGGATACGCCTCTTGAGCTTTCTGGTCGAGTTGTGTAACAAAATCTTCGACTTCTTCGGGACCGCCAATAAACACAACTGTCTGCCCAGCTTTTGCGTTTAACTCGTGTGCTCGCTTCATCTTTGCTGTGCCACTGTTCGGGTCGCCTACTAGGATGTGCGTTTTCTCTGTTACCCTGTCCACCTGCACAATGTTTACTCTGTCGCTTACAAGGCTTCGTAAGTGCTGAATGAAGGCAGGCTTGTTTGTGTAGCCGGGAACCTTCTGCGTAATGCAGATATTGATTGTCACTGCGTCTTTATTCTCCTTCTTGATTGTGAAGAACTGCTGACAGCCTAGGATTTCGCTTCTGTATTCGAGCAGCGTGTTGTAGATTCTTACGGCAAGTACACCTTCGTCAAGTGATGACTTGATTCCCATGCGGGCCGCTACTAAAGGAACTTGCTGTTCATCCAGGTCCTCATAGAAGTCGTCAAGGTTTTCGTAGCCTTCAAACAAACTTCTTGCTGTTGAGTTGATTCCCGGAAGGCTCAGTGCCTTGACGTACTCCCAAAGGCGAAGCTCTTTCTTTTGTGCAGTGAGAATGTTCTGCCGTTTTGTCTCCCAGCCAGGTACTTCGGGAAGTGTTGCAATCTGTCTTGCAACTACAAAGAGCTGTGCCGGCCCCATGAGCTTGAATTTTAGAGCAATTGTCTGGCTTGTGCTTTCCCCAAACCCGTCAATCTGGAGGAACTTACACATTGCTTCGATTCTTGCCGCCACTCTGCTGGGACAGTGCTCATTTGAGCAGGCAAGAAATGTTAAGTTGTCTGAGAACTCTAAAGGCTTTCCGCATATCTCGCAAGTCTCAGGTATGTAGTGCAAAATTTCATTGGGAATAAGCTCATACTCACGAACTTCATCGAATATAATCATATCTTCTGTGTTCTCCTTATGATTAGGCATAGTTTTTGCGTTTTTTGTAACATGTTACGTTTTGGTATCGCTATTATCTGAATATGGGTCTTGTAATATACTCTAGCGATGGAATATAACCACTGCTGGCTGCGTCCGTCATGTCGTGAAATGTTTCAATATTATCTGTGTCTACGTCACTGATTTCTTTGGGAAGCTGTGTTGCATAACAATATTCGTATGTTCCTTCATCGGTTTGGAAGCCTACAATATACTGTTTTGTTACAGCCGTGTAACCTGCTAAACTTGGCTCAATGATTTCTGCGTCGGGAGCAAAGGGAACCTCGCTCATTGCAACTAATAAACAGCTATTTTTTATCGGGTTTACTCCTGTGCGTGTCGTTTCGCTGGGTAAGTAGACTGTATAGTTGCGGATGCGCCCCTTTGCTTCTGTAATAGCGTCAATACTTGCGTTGAACTGCCTGTTCAACAAGCGGTTAATTGTTGCTATCTTCATATCATCGTTTAGTTCTTCTTGGGTCCAATAGTCCTCTGACCAAGGCTTCTTGTAATAGCCTGTGTAGATGTTGCGGTCTACTTCATATGTTCTGCCGTCATGACTAATTTCTTCTTTGATTGTCTCTAGTTCCAAGCGGCCATTTACTCTATCAATACGGAGGTCTGTACCATCTTCGTTCCCTCCGATTGCAATTAAGTCGGGATTCGTAAGACTCATAGCCATGTGGAAATTATCGACTTCCATATAGTAGGGGAGTTTTAGGCTCCACTTTAGCTGAGGACTGGTCATTGCAAAAGGCACTTGCATTGAGTTATAGGTGTTTAGGTTGTATAGCTCATTTGAGTATTCTCGAATTGAATAGTATGTCGGATTATCGTATTCCGCATAGGGAACATCTGCGAGTTGTAGTAGGTAGTAGCCATCTACATCACACAGCAGTGCGCCATCTATACTATCTAACACAACTTGACGGTTTTCTTCTGTATCTGCCAGGTCATAACACTTTAGCATTAACAGTGAAAAATCATCTAAAATATTTGAGGGGTCAACCGTAAATGAGTTTAGGTCCTCATAAGTTTGCTCAAGGTTTGAAATTTTCAGCGAGTTGCCAAAAGCGTATTTGGTACTGTTGTCAATCGCTGTTTGAAGCCTTGCTGAATCAAGGTCCTTGTCCATTTCTTGTATCTGCGTGTGCAAAATTTGAACTTGAATCACTAACACAAATATTAAGAATATATTTGCAAGTCCGTGGAGTACGTTCATATAAACTCTCCTTTACTGAACTGTGTCTGCCATGTGATATTCAAAGCCACCGGGGTCAAGTCTGAGTAACTGGTGCAGTAATGAACGCCAATAGCTTACACCGACTTCCTCTAGGTCGACTTCGATAATGTCACCTTTGTTGAATAAACGCTTTTCCTCGCTGTCTAGTAGGTCAAAATCGTTGTATTTAGTGATTGTGAGAGTTACTGCATTTCCCTCTGCGTCAGTTGAGGGAGCTTTCATTGATACTTGGAACTCTGCATTCATTTTTAGGCCGTGGCTGTTTATCTGACTATAATATTCATCTAGCTCGGCTCCTGTTACATATGCCCTGTCAGATAGACCGTTCAAGAACTGGTTCGTATCGTTGACGATTGCTTGCCTTGCTAATGAGGCTTCGGAAGTTTGATAGGTTATTATAGGCCCTACGATTAAGCCTAAGGCTAAGAGCACAATCGTTATAACTGACTGAATAAAATTGTTCAACTCTTTTATCTCCTTTCGGTATGCTAATAAACTCTAGCTCGCACTTGCTGTTAGTGTCTTGTGCTAAGGTGCTATATCGTCTCGGACCCTTCCGAAGTAATAAAAATCATCTGTGTCTGCTAATGGGGTTTTTCCCCCGTGATACTCTAAAGTGTACCTTGAAACTGCGGGTTCTGTTCGTACTGTGCCGTCCTCTTGAATTACCTCCACATCCTGCTCGAAGCCTATACGGTTTATCATTGATGAAAAAATTTGAAGGTATCTGTCCCTCTCGGCTTCTACTGTCGAATCAATGAGAACTGGCTCAAGAACCCATTGGTTACCTAACTCTACGTCTGAGGTTTCCCCAACTGACATGGTCTTTGGCTGTGGCATGTAATAATTTTGTATCTGCGAAGTTAGGAGAACTTCCCATGCCGTGAACTCCCCACCGGAAATTTCTACACTATCTGTTGTAATGCTGCGGTCTCTTACGTTCTTGTCTCGCAAGTCATCTTCTGCTTGCTGGACATATAACTGCTTTGTGAGCGTTGTTGCTCTAAAGCTGATGGGTAAGAAGATAGTTAGTAGGAGCAGCATTAACAGAACGTCTAGCGCGTCTAACTGTTTCATAGGATTGCCTTCTTTCTATTTGTATCTGATAACTCTGCTGTGCGAATTATTCTTGATTCGTAACGTTTACCAGGCTGCTCCATTGTTGACTGATTGTGTCTTGCAGGTCCCTGTGTGGTCTACCTCTGCTTTGCAGCGTATATCGTGAATATATAGGTCGTATAAGCCTGTGTGCTCGGTGTTCTTGGCTACCCCTAGCTTCACTTTGTTGCGTGTATCGAGTGCGTTGATAAGCTTCAATGAACGCTCTTCTAGCTGGTCGTAGTTTATATCATTGGGGTCAATGTTTGATACTACTGTATCGTCATCTACATGCGTAAGGTCGTATATATTGATGATTACATCGCCGCTCTCAAAGTACAAGGACTTGATTACTGCCACTGGCATATCTACTAAAGTTGCGTCATACTCGAATTGCTCTAACGACTGTGCTTGTACTGCGTGTGGTTGCTCACTCATAATCGCTGAGGCGTCGTTACCCATATCTCGACCTGTTCGTGTAAGGAGTATGCCTACACTTGTGACAAATACAAGGATGACTACACCCAGCATGAAATACATCATTTGTGAAACGTGTTCGTGCATATCCTCACCCCTTTAAACTGGTGTATAGTGTATTCTAAATTGATTGTTTACTAAGTTCTCTGGAAAGGCTTCGTCCCCTGTTGCAACGAGCCATTCGTCTAGGTTCGTTGGATTGGGAATCAAAATTTCGACCGTGTAACTAAGGTCTGCGTCTGGGTCAATGTCATCTATTAAACATACTTCGTCGAGTAAATAGTCGGCTGACCACATGTAATCGTAGATGTATGTGAACTTATCTCCTTCTGTGTCGAAGTTGAGTTGGTAGCGACCGCTATTTAATAAGTTCTCTGCTGTGCGCTTTGCTTTCTCGTGTTCGTCACTGTCGGTAATAATGAAATGCTCCGTTTTGTCCCCTAGCTCTGTCTGGCTGTCCACAATGTACTCGTACTTATTTCCGTATGTAACAATAATTTCTGCTACCTCGCTAGGTGTATAAGTCCTATTGGGATTGGCGATGTTCTCTAATTCGATTATATCGCCTGTGTATAATTGGTACTCCCTGTTCTGCTCTGTTTGGACCTGCCAACGGTTTCCTAGCCGTCCAAAGAAAGCCATTAGGGTAATTAAGACGACTATGCAGATTACCTCAAAAAGGATTCGGACGATACTTAAGCCTGACTCTTTCATTTGGCGTGTCCCCTCCTTTGTTACGGCTGCTTGATAAACGTGATACCCGTGATATAATCACTGCGGTCTGTTGCTCCGTGTGATTGGGTAACACTTGTTACGTCATTTCCTTTGTAGACTAGAAAGGCTTGATAAGTTGACCCGGTCTCTAGCCTTGCTTTAAGTGCTTCTACTGTGTAATCGGAAGTGTTGTTTATGTAGTTCTCTCTATTAAATAAGCGTTTGTCTGCTTCAACCTGTGCTCGGTTTTCTGTCTCTGTGAGTTTAACGCACATTTCAAAGTCGGCCTCCGCAATATTGTCAAGAATTAGTGCGATAACTTCGTCACGGGTGTAGATATGCTCATCTACCCCGTTAAACTTATATTCTTCGTGAATGTGCCGTTCTTCGACTTTCTGATTTGATAGGTTCGCTCCAAGGCTTCTGGAGGAAGAAAAGATTGCGATACCTAAACTTAATACGATAACGGCACATATTAAGTTGAACAACATGATTACTAAGTCTCTAATTGACTCTGCGAACATTTGTGGTTTCCTCCTTGCCTAAATGTATATTTAGCCGCAGAGGCGTAGGTAGCCACCACGACTGTATGCTAAGTTGATTGGCTCTCTATTTTCATAAATCACCATCGCCGGCGTGTCCATTCTGACTTCACCTATAACTAATAAGCTCTCTTCGCTGCTGGAACTGAAGATATCATATTGAAGGTCTACTGCTTTACTTAAGAACTCAACTAACTTCTTGTTATCGGTATCCTTGTTAATCGTCTGGGACTCAATAATATTTACTGTCCTGTTCGTGCGTTTATCAATGAGCCTGTATAGGACTGCTTCGTTTTTGTCCTGACTGATTGATATGTAACACTCGCTTTTCAGCTTCATTGCTTGGTTTCCTCCAATTCGACGAATTAAAAATAAGGGCCGGTCTGTAGGTGACCGGCCCTTAGGTTGCTCGTAATTGATTGATTTTAAAGGGCAACTGTCGTCAGTCAATTACCTTCTATCTTTAAATTGAAGTTGTCCTATGCTGCTGTACCGGAAGATTACTTCGTCTCGATGAATACTACACCGACATACTGGTCAGCGCTGTTTACCAGAACATAGCTGTTGAAGGAAGCGGTATCGCTGATGTACATTGTCTTGCCAGACTGACTCAGGTCTGTAGTAGAATCGTAACGCAGGTTAATGCCGGACTGAGAAGTAGCGAACTCAGCCTTGGTGTGGAAACGTCCATCCAGGTAAGCGATTGTCTGTCCAAAATCTCCAGTGCTGTCATCGTAGGAACGGGCAGAGATAACGGTATTTTTGCCCTGTACGCCAGGAGTCTTGCCATCGTCAGCCAGGATAGAAATATAATTATCACCAGAAACTCCGGACTCTCTCACAGAGTTCTTTAAGATTGTGCCGTAGTTTACTAAGCAGGAGTTGTAAACATTAGTTCTCAGAGCGGTCTGTACTGCGAAAGCAGCGGCTCCTGTAGTAGAAATCATGTTATCAGCACCAACCTGGTGAGAACCAGTTGCATTACCATCGTTGAAGTCAATCATTGTTACAGGAAGCAGTTTTCTCTGAGCATCGGCCAGAGCTGTACCGTTAAAAGTAGACTCCTTAGCACCTGCACCACCAGCAGTTACACTGTCGGCTCCAGCAGCTTTAGAAGTGATACCCTTAATAAGAGTGGTACCATCAACATCGTCATTTGCTTTCCAAGTGGGCTGGTTGCCTAACAGGGCAAGGGTCTGTACCAGAACTGCACAGTCTTTGTCAGCAGCCTGCTGGATAAACTGCTTAACCTGTACACCTGAAGCTGTTCCCATGTCCCAATCCTCGAAGAACTGGTTGTCAACTGCGGCTACCTGGCTGTTCAGTTCAGCCGTCTTAGCATTGGTTGATTTCTTAGCAGTACGGGAAAGTCCCATAACAATAACCATAACTGCTACAATCAGTAAAACTGCCAGGAGAATATAAATCATCTCGCCGGCATGGTCACCTAATCCGCCCATTGCGAATTACCTCCTTTGGTTCGTAAAATTTGTTGAAATTTTGTTATATAATAACCCGTTGCCCTTTAGACGGGATTATTACCTTTGAAATTACTTCACTGACTCGATAAACACAACCCCCATGTATTTGCCGGCTGTATTCATCAGTACATAGGAATCAAACCTTGCATTGTCATCAATGTATAGGGTTGTTCCGCTTGTGTCGCTGTCGATTGTATAATCGAAACGGAGCACATTCCCAACTGAGTTGGTTGCAAATTCTTGTTTTGTATAGAACTTGCCGTTTAGGTATCCGATTGTCTGACCATATAAGCCATTCAAATCGTCAAAATCGTAGGTAAATAGCTCACCACTTCTGCCATCCTCGGCAACCTTTAGGGTGCCTGTGAAAGATGTGTCTGATACTGATAAAACTGAGTTTCTCAAGAGGGAGCCGTAGTTGACTAAGCAACTGTTGTAAAAGATGCCCTTTAATGGCGATGTAACTGGAAAGGCCGCTGTCGTTATATCGTCGCTGTCACCGCTCTGATGATTGGAAACATTGCCATCTTTAATGTCAATCTGAACAACTGGCAAGGTCTGATTCTTTGCTCTCTCGAACATCTGACCTTTAAATACTGTCTCCACACCTGCATTTGAGGTAACTACCTCACCCTCAGAGACACCAGAACCACTTCTGTAGTCCGTTTGATTACCCAGGAAAGATAATGTCTGAACAAGGATTGCACAGTCCTTATTTTGAGTTTGTTTAATGAACTGTTTAACCCGTGAACCACTTGTGGTTACTCCGTCCCATTGAGTAAATGTCTCATCTTCAAGCTCGGCTATTTCCTGCTCCATCTCTAATGCGTGAGAATTTGTTTGGGTTCGACTTGTTTTCATAAGGCCAACCGCAACTGCCATCACTAAGCAGATAAAAACCACTGTAAGGAGTATGTACATCACCTGTGAAATGTGCGATTCCAAGGAACCCAAGGTTACACCCCACTTTCTGTCTGTTCACAGTTTGAACACGAATAAAAAATTACAACCCTTAAAGAAGAACTGGATTAGAAATTTCAACTATGCTCCACACTTTTGGGCGATTGATTTTTCTTTGCCACAACTTCTTGCTGTCAAACTGCCAGACTTGCACAGAAATTTGTTAAATAAAAATTAACAACATTTAGTGCAAGCCTGGATTAAAAACTTTAACCCTCGTCTATACTTTTGGTTCGTTTAAAGTGAACCCATCTGAGAGTATGTTGACGAGAATGACGAAACAGCTACATAGGCAATAGGCACTACCATGTAGGCAAACAAAAATGTGTACATAGGAACCTTTGAAGCCATACTACATTTTACTGATTTTGCATGTATTTGCTTACGCAATTTACGGTCTCGTTCTTTCTGAATGTACTGCCGTGTAAGGTGTAAGTCTGCATAAGCTTCACTTAGCGACAAGTCTTGGGTTGTTAGCCTTAGCTTTCCGATAAACCTCTTGTATTCGCTTAGTGGCGTTTGCGCCTGCAACCATGCCAACTCTCCGTCAGGGTCACATGTATAGCTGTAATAACAATACGCTAACTGCATTTTATGAATCTGGGAAAGCTCTGTCATGTGCTTTAAAGCGTCTAATGTATCTCCGGTAGTGTACATAAAGATACTCATAAATGTCTGCTGTACCAGGAAGTCTGCTTCTGCTTCGGCCTCTACTTGCCGTTTACGCATGAACAGTAGGAAATCGGGTACATAATACCCTACAATACCAACTCCGAAGGCAACCAATATGAACCACCAATGGAAGTATGTAGAATCAAGCGAATTACTCTTTGTTGTGATACGGGTAACTTCATCATCTACTTCCATGTCAGTGATGTCGCCTAGGTGTTCCTTAACGAATGTGTTAAGGTCCTCACCACGAGGTTCTTGACCTTGCTCTTTTAGGGCTAGGTACTCCATATCCATGGCTAATAAATCTTCCTGCGTTACCTCTACACTATATTCACCACCAACCAACGAAAGTTGTGCGGTATTCGTATACATCTGTTGGTAGCCTAGTTGTACAGAGAAGTACAAAACTAATATGGTTGCGATTGTTGCTAGAAAACAAAACGTCACTTTTTGTAAGGCAAACTCTTGTACACTCAATTTACTTAGTGCTTGCCTAAACCGGAGTTCTAGTTTTGCTTTCTTCATTATCAACTTCTTGCCAAACTTCATCTTCTTGCCATGGGACGTTACTTCTTGAATCATGCCATAACCGTAATAGTTCTTAGGTGCAATATGTGTTGCGAGGGAGCGCCAGAAGCCTTTCTTTTGGACAAGCCTTGTGAAAAAGTAATTTCTATCATCCTCTCGGATTACTTTTGTGCTGTTGGCACTACTAATGTAATTATAGGCGACAATACTACAGGCTAGGAGCAATACTCTTAAAATGTAGCCTAGCATACTGTCGTAAATAACGCCTACTGCGGGAATCTGGCTAATCATCGCAAATCTCAAAGGCTTCATACCTACTAAAGGAATGAGTGCAAGGTACTCTAAGTTACCGAACTCATCCTGTTGGTAGTGTAAACGCTCAAGTTCTGAAATAGCGTCCTCGGTCATGCTCTCAAGAGCTACCTGGAAGTTTGACTGACCGTTAGGTAAAATTTCGTCACCCGTATTATTGATGTCATAGCATATCTGGGCAAAAATCTGCAACTGACGGAAAGGTACTTTCTCGATAAACTCTCGCAATCGCAAGTCGCCATTATGCCCGGTAAGTATGTTGTAGACTTCGTTGAATATAGGCTTTAAAATAGGCTCAATCTCTGCCGTTGAAATTGACTCTGCAACGTCACCAGTTTTCATATAGCCTTCCTGTACTGCGGCTAGTGATTTACGGTAGGCATCAAGGAGTAGTTCTGTATTCTTGTCCATCTTCTTGTTTAACAAGGAGCTTGCAAAATAGAAAGCAAACACGAACACAAGTGCAATGGAGATAAAGTCATCGTAAAGGACGAAAGCTAGACAGCCTATCACTATGATTGTGATACAATATTGTGTCTCCCATTTAGCGGCAACTTGAAACGACTCCCTAGGAGTATACAAGCATGAAGCTGCAAGCATACGCCTGATATTGTTGATACTGTTTTCTGTTAAAAAGAACCTGCTGTAAAAGCGGTACAGAGACATAAGAATGTACTCTTTTGTACTGCCTTTAATCTTACCTTCTTGCCTGCCGGCTTGAATCTTATTCTTAACAAATGCGTAGACAAGCACAAGGACAATCATAAGGATACCAACAACCATTATGATTATCATATCTGTTGTGAAAAAAGGCTCAGTTTCGGCAGCGGTAGTTGCTACCGTTGTTGTGGTAGTGTCCATTCAATAGCCTCCTTTCCACATTATAAATCAAACAAGCCCATTGTGAACTCATCGGACAAATCTTCTCTTGTCTGCTCTTCAATCTTGAGCTTCTGGGCACCCTCAATAAATCCTTCGATTACCTCAACATCCTTAATACCCTGCTGGTACTCTTCTGAGTTCTTGTCTAACTTGTGCTGTTCTTCATAGGCACGTGCCCCTGCCGTCTGGGAAGTCAAGCTATCAAGAACGGCCTGTCTGGCCTCAGCAAGCTGGGAAGGTGTAGGCTTTCCATCGGACAAATTCATCTTCATCAGCTCATTGATAATTGGCGTAGGAATATTGCTGTCTGCAAGCTCAGTCAACTTGCTCTTGTCATAAAGCTCGTCAATATCGCACTGGGAAACGCCCCAGTTTTCAAGCATAAAGTAATCAAACAGCTTCTTTTCTTCAGGGCTCTCAATACAGCCACGTATTCTGTCCTCTGTTGCTCTGGTAAACCTGTTTACAGGTACGTAAGTATCCGTATCTGCGTCATAGCGTAGGATTGTTCTTGCGGAGAAAGAAATACGGTCCGTAAGTCTGTATGCCATTTCCGCTGTGATACGATTGATTGAGTTCTCCGGGTCATTCGGGTCGTAGTCAGGATAGGGAATACCTTCTTCCTTCTGCACGATTTCACTTACAAGGTCGCAATAAACTTTACCGTTAGAGTCACGATTTAAGTGAACAATTACACGAACTGCGTCGGTAACCTGCTTCTCTGCTGTCTCCATTGAGAAATTACCGCTGGAAGCCAGCGAGTTTCTTAGTGTAATGATTGTGTCCTTAGGCGTATTTCCGTGGTGAGTGAAGTAGGTACACTCAGAAGCTGTCATGGCCATCTGTACCATGTTCCGGGCTACACCATCAGTAGCAACCTCGCCTACCAGAGATACAACACCGTCAGACTTCTTAAGGGCGTCCTGCTCCATCTCTGCGGTAACTGTGGGTGTCTCCTGCAAACTGACGATATTTCTACTGGGATAAAGCTCACGTAAATAAAGCTCAGGTGCCATCTCAAGGACACGAATTGTTGACTTAGGATTGATGTAACGAATAATAGCTGACAGAAGCGTTGTTTTACCAGAACCCTGCCTACCACAAATGGCTGACGTTACTTTTCCTTTTACAATATATTTTAGCAGATTTAATATTAAGTCTGCTCTGTTGGTGTATGGTTTGTCTAGCAGGAACTCAGGCGTAAGATTTGATAGGTTGAACTTTCTGATAAACACTGCCCAAGACTCGCAAGCCGGAGGACGCAAAGCAAGTACACGAGACTTGTCGTACATCGTATTTACTAGGAAACCCCTCTTTGCTGTTAGGGCACCAGGCATGTTCCAACGGCAGATAAGTGTAACAATACGCTTGATTTCCTCCATTGTGCCAAAGTCAATCCACTCCAAATGGATTTGCACACCTTTGTAGAAAATCCATGCACTGTTTGTACCTTTGCTGACGGGCATACCATCGGGAGAGGTTGTTCCGTTAAGGAGGCTACCACTTGTACCAATGTTTACACCGTTGATGTTCATTTCACGCACTGTATCTACGGCTCCAAAGCCTTTCCAGTTTATGAACACGATTGTTGCCAGGATTTCACGTTTCTCCTGGTCAAGCAATGCTGGAGCTTTGCTAAAGTAATCATAATATGTCTGGTGAACGTCATCTTCTGTGATATAATACTGTTTTGCGAAAACATCGTCTACATCCTGCGCAGGTCGCTCTCTGTTCAGATTGTACTCATCAATCCATGCCTGGAGTGCGCCTTTACCATAACGCTTTTTGTAACGATACATGAGGATTTCAAACATAACGTGAGCGGAGGGCTCGCCGCCCTCTTCAACATTTAACCCTAGAATCATATCAACTGATTCCATCGGCACATTATTTTCAATATACTCCGTTAGGAGCATTTTAACACGCTCTTTATCCTCATCAATTCCGAAAGGAGCACGCTCTAGTGCCATTTTGATTCGTGTTCGCCGCTGGTTCGCACGTTCAAAGTCCTCTCGGCTGATTACTATGTTTGGGTCCTCCATTGTAATGTCTGCGGCATACTGTTTTACGCCGTCAATGACATCATCGAGTGTCATATACTTTTCTTCTATCTCTACATCGAGCCTTGCCCTCGACTGGATGAATTTGAAGATTACGAATATTAACCCACCCGCTAAGGTGACCACGATTAGCATTGTATTCAAATCCATTGTTCCGTATTCTCCCTTTCCTATGATGGGCCGTAGTTGCTTTAAAATCAGGTGGCTGTCTTGGTTTAGAAGTTTTGAGATTTCGGTATCAAGCTAATAAACTTTGAGGCTTGCTGTTTGGCTGCTTGATTTTTGCTCTAGGCAGCCTGGTTTTCAAGTGGCGTTTTCCAAAATGAAAACTCTTTTGAAGTTTCCCCAGTCTGTTAAATTGTCTGAAAATTTTGCACATTTGGCTGTGCTAATTTTTCATTTGGAAGAGTCACTAGGTTGAATTGCTTTGGTGCCGGAAGGATTTCCTTCTTTTTGACCCCTTAAAATCAGTGTTTCGTAGCTGTTCACCTTGCTGTCCCCTTGAATTGAACCAACTTTGAACTGAGTCTACACTAATAATTTGAACTAGCTTGGTAACAAAATATTTTCAAAGGACTAATAAACTAGCTCTCTGATTTCTGCTCGTTTGATTCTGTGTCTGTCGCTTCGCTTTCGGCTGGCTTACTATCTGCCTTGGGAGCCTCAGCTTCTGCCTTCTGCTGTGCCACGCTTGCCTGGAAGTTTTCTAATTCACGCTGGCGAATCTCTGATTTGTTCTTGGCGTACTGTGATTTCAAGCGTCTACTGAACTTCATCACTCGGCCTGCGATTTGAGCTAAGTCACCATCTAAGTTTAATACGGCATAATCAGCATTTTTCATGGCTGCATGTAAGTAATGAAGGCTGCCGCCATTGGTGTACTTACACACCATTGGGTTATAGCGAAGTCTCAACCAGCTCGTCTCCTTTGAAAGTTCCTTCTGTGCAATCTCTGACTGGACGTCCTTGATTGAACTTACCTGTCTGTCAAACTTGTTAATAACTACGAGAGAAGGCTTGGTAAGCAACTTTGTTATCTTAGGGGTGATTACTTTGAAGTCCCGAACCTCTAAAATTGACTGGTTGAATACCCAAATGATGAAGTCTACTCGCTCAAATAAGAGCTGTGCATAAGGCTCATTGTATTTTTCTATCGGAATATCCACATCATAGATGACTACATCATGAGGAAAGTTTGTAAGCTCAAACCAGACAAGCGTTTTCAAAAGGTCATCATCCATTTTCCTGTCGGCTACTGATAAAATGTCACAGTCTTTTGCAACACTCTTACAATAATTTGTAACTGAGTCGGTATTGATGATTCGCTCTTTTAACATTTTTGCTAACTTGCTGGGAGCTGATGTACTGTCTCTGGCCTGAGAGTCAAACCCGAAGTAATGATTGAGCGGGTTATTTTCTTCTGCTGTAGAAAGATTAGTTAAGCAAGTTTTCATGCCTCGGCTTGCAAGCTCAAGTGCCAATAAACTTGCAACTGTCGTATTTCCAATGTGTCTTGTGTGAGGTGACATAACGGCTATATTCATTTGTGTTTGTCCCCTTTCTTTAACTTTCTGCTTTCTCTACGGGATTGTCTTTTGCTCCCTGGACGAGATTCTTAGCTGAAATTTTGTCGATTCCGTCTACTAGGCTAACGATTGTATCTAAGGCTTTCTTATCTTTCAATGCAAGTATTTCCTTTGTCTCGGAGCACTCCTGCAACCATTTGAAATGGTCTGGCTTTAACTGGATAAGCATTGCTTTGTCTTTTAACTCGTTGCCACGCTTTAGGTAACCTTTCTTCTTTTCCTCTATCTTGTTGTGCATTGCTGTGAGCACAACTTCAAAACTAGGAGTGATAGGTCCATTGATGTCGGCCTCGTCTGTAATGTCACGTATTTCAATAGGAATCATTGACCTATCTTTGTTCCGTACTACGATTGTCTGGTTCTTATCAAATGTCGTCTTGAACTTCGTATCATAAATTACGTACTGATACTCTGTTCCGTCATCGTAGTCACGCTCTTCGGAAAATGTAATTTCATTTTCCGGCTTGATAAGAACTCTTACATCACCGATTTTCTTTTCTTCGGTAAGATACCAACTGTATGAGTCATCGTCTGTAACGATTAGGGTTGTTCCCATTACGCTGTAAGCGTTTGCGATTGGGAACGTAAGTATTTTCTTGTCTAGGTTCCCTACAAAATTAACAACAACCATATTTTGTTCCCTTTCTTCTGTGCTTAGATAGAGTGGAGACTGATAAACTTGTCTGTCTCCACTCTATTAGTTGCTTAGTTCATAACTCCGACATTCTGGTTAGAGGCTGCGCTCGAACCACCTGCTGAACCACTAGAGGACTGCTCGCCACCACGACCAGAGAGATATGCTTCTCTAGCGGCCTCATAAGACTGCTGATAATTATTGATACCCTGCTCCATGAGGTTTGCGATTTCCTCGTCAACAGAGTTATTCGTGCTGCGGATGTTACTTACAATCATTTCCTCGAATGTCGTTCTGTCAACGGCTGTATACTTATCAAAGTCATAGTCGTCTGGAATGTTCGGGTCATCAAGCATTGTAGCCAACTGCTCGTAACGGACTGGATAATAAGTCTTGGTTCCCTGCTGAACTCCACCATCTACATACTGTAGCGCGTAAATCTTACAGGATGCGTAATAACGCTGGTCAATTCGCATTGAGGTATCTACATGAACCTCGGCTGCGTCTGCTAAAATCGTAATTACGTTAGCATTGATATCCAGGACCTCTTTATGCTCCATAACGATGAAATCTTGTCCCATGGAGAACTGGAACCGAATATCTACGTAATCTCCGACTTCAAGGTGAATAGGCATTTGGTCAAGGGGTACATCCAACAAACGAACGTCTGTCGTTAAATCATTTGGATAAATCAGTGAGTCAGCTAACAAGTCGCCTTTCTGTAACTGGGTCTTGTACCTCTGACCTACTGCCTGATTGATGTCTGTAATAAACCCTGCCGCCGCTCTTTCGGGAACTGTAACTGCTGTTAGGTCCTGCTCTTCGATAATTGAACCACTCATTACATCATAGTTTAACTCGAAAACTGTTACTAAGGGACCAATTTCAGCTATCTGGGCGTTCAAGCTATCAATGGTGCCTTGCTGATAGGCTAACTGAGCTTCGTAATCATCTTTTGTGCTTCGGATATACATTACTGTAGCTACGATTGCGCCTGCGACTAATATGGCTCCGAGTACACCGCCTGCAATCGCTAGTACCTTTTTGCTAATCTTCAACTTAGCCATGGTGAACTACTCTCCTTCTGTTTAATCTTCTAAATTGTCTATCTGATAACCTTTTGTCTCTGTAATTCCATTTGTGCCAAGCAGGCTGTTAAACTTCATGTCTGTTACTTCAATTAGCAAGCCTGTGTCTCCTGTGGAATCGCTTAGGTTTGAACTAAAAGAGAATCTTGCTAACTTGTCTGCACCAGGTAGAACCATCAATGCGTCACAAAATAGCTGCGAATTTGTATTGTACTGCATGTACTCTAAAAGGCGTGCGTCTTGACCTATCAGGCTACGTAAGTATTTCTGGAAGTCTCGCTCTGTTACTTTATAATAAGTGTAGTTATTTTCAGAATACATGATTTGATTTGACGGTATATTGTACTCAATATCTGCGGTAAGCTGTAGTAATCTGCCTTCTGAAAGAGTTGTGATGTCGGAACTTAGTTGTGCGTCCCAAACTTCCTTGCTCATTATCAATTTGTTAGGATTATTGTTTAGGTCGCATGACCAAATCTCTTGTACCCCTGAACTATTTGTGTATAGTGATAACTTATACTCGGAATCATTGTCTCTTATGTAGGCTACAGGGTACATAAACTGTAGTTCGTTGTTGTCTCCCTGTGTAATTAGCTCACCCATGAAGTCATCAGCAGGAGGCTCTTTGTTTGAGAATGTTAGGAAAGCTATGATAGCAGCTAATACTAAGACGATTGACGCTAGGATAATTTTTGCTTTTGTACTGTAGCGTATCTCATCTAGCAGGTTCTCTAATAAACCCATGCTTGCCTCCTTTCTGATGTTGTGGTCTTACTTATTATTCGTATGTGTCGTCTCGGCCCCATGCATTACTTTCATTAGGATGTGCTTCTGTTGTGCTGTCACCTTCAACTATATCATTGGTTGATGTGCTTTCGCTTTCATCATCGACACCGGGAGTTGAAGGAGCGTCTGCTTTATTGTCATAGAAGTCTACTACGTTGCCAGAGTCTAGCAATTCGTCCCAAATGCTTGTGTCTTGCGGTAAGGGTACTGTTTTATATGTGATTAACTCACTGTTGAGCGAGTCGGAAGTATTTGAGTTTTTCCAATCATTGTGTGCTTGATATACGGCTTCGCCCATTAACAAGCAGGGATTGATGTATTCGTTGTCTAGGATGGCTTCTACGTAGATTTCACCGTTTAAGCTACTGCCGTAACCTATGATTTCACCTTGTTGTACTGTGTCGCCTGGCACAGGAAAGATGTTTCCTAAGAAACTGTATGAGATTTTTAAGCCTTTGCCTGACTGAATCTCCAGCCAGTTCCCATAAACCTCACTATGATGTACTTGGGTGACTACACCGTTGAATAGGGACTTTACTGCTTGTGTTGTGTAGTCGAAACTTTTCTCGGAGGACTTGAGATATACTCCGTTACTTGATTGAGTGTCCTGAGGTGTATCTAATTGCCGTCTACCATGAAACCCTGTTGTCACTTCGATTGATGTTGTAGCTATGGGACTCATGTTTGATACTGTGCCGATTAAGCCTATGTCGTAGGTATCGTTCATTAACGTTCTGCGATATGCTAAGGCTTGCTGAATCTCGTTTATGTTAGCTGGGTCAAAGTACCAATCAATAGAGTGCTCTGTGTTTATATCTTCGGCTGACTGTGATTGCTCTGTTGAGCCATCTGTAACTGCACTAGGCTCTGTTTCTTCATCTATAAACGAGAAGTAATTTAAGTTCTTAAACGTGTTAAGTGACTCGGTAAGTCTTGCTAATCGTGTGCTATCACTCTGCACGTTAATACTGAGTGTGCCACTTGAAAGGCTACTTGCAATTTGCTGTGAAAGCTCTTGCTGTGTTAATGAAACTTGCTTTACTCGCCCGGCTAAGCTGCTTTCTAAATTGATGGTGGGCTGAGTAACGTCTGTTGCTCCGTCTGCACCGTCAGGTGTATTGCTTTGTGCTCTGTTTATACTCTGCTGTACTTCGTCTATATAGTTGACATAATCATGGAACTCGGCTGTGTCTACTTCGGTCAAACCTAATAAACGTCTGACATCATCATTTGTGTGTGCTAGTGCTGTGATTGATGTGCTGGCTGATAGGCTTAAGCTCAAAAGGAGAGCTGATAATTTTTTGAAACTATTCGTTTTCATTGCTGGGCTCTCCTTTCTGATTTAGTAGTCTTGCTAAGTTTAAGGTTTACTCGAAGGGGTCTTTTAGGTCAGCTTCTGTTGTTGGAACTTCTGCTACGCACTGTGAAGGGTCGATTGCCTGAGCTGTAGGCTCTATGATGTCTTTGTTGTCCCCTTCATTAGCAGGCTCAACAGGAGTCTTAAAAACTACTTCGGGATGTATGGGAATCACTCTGCCGGGGATTTGTACGTCTTTGGGCTTCTCAAAAATCCCTTGGCTGTCCCCATTCGATTCGTTAGAATAGTGCAGGTCGTTAGGTGTAAGTGTTAGTTTCACTTCAAACTCTGTGAGTTCTTGTAGGAACATATCACACTCTTCCTGTAACATGATGTCATTGATGTGGTTCTTTCTGATAAACTGCTCGTAGAGCTGTTGCCCCTGTGCTCGGAATAAGATGATTGGGCTTAGGTCTGACTCCACTAGCAAGTTTGTGTCAAGGTCACGCTCGTAGAGTGTTAAGTTTGTTGTGCCATCTAGTGTACCTAAAATCGAAGCACATGGTATCTTGTCGCCTATACTTAGGCAATCTCTCGCAGGCGATAGACTTTTGATTTCTAATACAAAGAGCTTGTTTGTTGACACTAGGTTGATTACTGTAAGCTCACGGCCGTCTAGGTTAAATGTGGCGAGCTTGCTTACTTCACAGTCAAAGGGTGCATAGATTGCGCCAGGCTCAGGTGTCGCTAATTTTACTGGATTTAAGCCAACTGAACTTACTGCGGTGTCGCGCCCCAATATATAGGTTGCCTGAGGCAAGCATTGGATATTGTATTGTTTGCTTGCTGTCTGCTTAGACAAAATTAAAGGTGTGACTTTTTCCCCAACAAATTGCAGAATGGTTGAGTTGAAAACCTCTGAATCATCATCGGGATAAATAAACACACCTCTGGCTGAGATTGCCACAGACCAGAACCCAAAACTTGCGGGACCGGCAACTACTACTAGGTGTTCGTCACCGTTAATTCGGACTCGCTCTGAAATCTCTATCCATTCATTTCCTTCTCTGACTTTCATTTGTTCTCCTTCTGCACACAATTATGAAAAATTAAAAAACTATACTACTAGAATGACTTTGGGTTAGAAATTTTAAGCATAGTCCACAACTTTGGAATATGTGAACTTTGTGTGACACTAATAAACTTCTGTGTGCCCCTTCATAAATAGAAAAGGAGCAGTTTTACCTGCCCCTTTTCTTGTGATTCTGTCATTGGCTTAGTGCGTTCCGATTAGGTCCACATCGGCCTCTGACGTTGTTGTGTTTGCATATACAGCTAAGACTGTCTGGCTGTTGCTCCTATCCTCGTGGTCACCGTCTGTTAAATCTAAGAAGGTGTCTACATCGAATCGGTATGTTGTGCCATTTATCTCAACCTGTCCGTTGTCGCCTGCCAGGTTTCCTACGATGTCTCTCTTCTCGCCAGCGTCCGTTATGGAGCCGTCTAAGGTTGAATATTGTCCATAATACAGGTTCCATATCGGCCCTAGGGCTTTAATGTTTGCTGTCATTACGATTGCGTAGTCACCGTTAGCAATTACGTCCATTGCGAGGGTCTTTTCTGTATCATCGGACTCCGGTACATGTGCGTCGTCCGTGTCTGTGTCAATAGTGTCTTTATCTTCGACTGGAGGATGTGCTTCGTCCCAGTTGTCCCACTCTTGGTCTTTCGGCTTCGTTACTGAGTTCACTTCGTCAGTGGGCTCAAGTCTCTCGGCCTGACCAATACTGTATGGAACAAATACTGCTGATGAAGGAAGCCCTAACTTCAAGTGCCACCGCTGTCCTCTGTAGGCATAATCATTTAAGTCAAACTTGTTATCGAAGTTTGTTTCGGAGAGGTCTAAGCCGTCTCTAGATTCCTCAATGTCTCTGTCGAACACGAAATTCTCATAAGAGGTTGTGCTCTGACCGATAAACGTCCTTGCCTGGTTATTCACGGTTTGAACTTGTAGATTGCCTAACTCGAAGTAATCTCCGCTCGGAATTGAGACATTCTGCATGGTGTATGCTTCATCACCCAGCGCTGGGTCACCAGTGAGTACGGTCTCAAAGATGGTTTCGTGAACCAGTGTCGTTAAATCCTCTTCACGGTCGGTTACCATACGCTGCTCTTTCTCCTTCTCCCAATCGAGAGCTAGGATATAGTCGTAAATCTGCAATCCCGATGATGGGAATATCTGGTTGCCGTCCTCGTCGATTTCTTCGTAGCCCCACAAGTTGATGGGCTGGTACTCACCGTCTGTATACATCCAAACGTCGATAGGAACTAACGTTCCCTTCGGATAATCGTTCTCATTGTTCAGACTCAGTGCGTAGAAGTAAGGTTTAATCCTCAGTCTGTCTGTGTAGTTACCGGTTGTCGTAATCTCGTAGTTGATGACGTAACCTGGCTGTAATAACTCCATGTTCCGATAAACTTCGAGATTATTCTTATCGGGACTCAGAGGCGTTGTTAGAGGTCCGTTTGCTAATACCTTAGGCTTAACTACCTCAGAAGCTGGCTTCGAGTCGTCATGCTGTGAGCCATTAGCGGGAGCATATTCTAACTCGTTCTCTAAGTCTCTAGCAGATTTCCAATACTGTGACTTCCAGGTATCGTACAGCCAATGATAACCGGGAGCGTCCTCGTCCTGTCGGCCTACCCATCTGTTTCTGACATCCTGTGCAAGTAACTGTTCATTTGCACCTTCACCTAACAGGTGCCATGAGAAGTAGTTTCTCTGTAAGTTATCATATACTTCTTTTACGATACCGTTAATCAGGTAATTTCCACTATCGTCATTCGGCTCTTTGAAGAAGTTCGCCCAACGTACATCAGATGAGTTGGTAATGATTAAGTTACCGATACGGCCTACAAGGTCAACCTCTTGGACTTTGTGCGCTCCGTGTGTGGCTGATAAACTCGTCTGTCTGCGTCCGTTTGTAGTCTGCGTCTTGTTGTCGTTGTCGTTGTGGTGGTCTGTTGCTGGGTTGTCGTCTGAGTCTGTGTCCTTATTGGGTCCAAATACACGGTTGTAACGATTTTCCTCACGAACTAAAAGTTTCTTGCTAGGTCCATCATACATGTGATGCTCAGTCCCGTTGTTGTCCTCCCAGACTACTACTCCGCCCTCTCGGTTACCAGTCCAAGAAGCGTCAAACTGCTTATTTCTTGTAGTGGCACCCTCATCGAGCTTCTTCCACTCTGACTCGTTGTGAATGTTGCCCCAGGTCATCATCGGGTCATCACTGTAATTGTTCTGGCCATAACCACTATTCCAGAAGCCTTTGCGCTGGAACTCGTACAGTGCCCAATAAACCTCGCCCTGGTGATATTCGCCCTCATGGGCGTCCACGAAACATCCGTTGTTCCCTTCGATTGCGTGGGAGTTGTACCACTTCTGAGAATCTTCCATATTGAACAACTTTTCGCTTACTGACTGACTAGGTGTCTTGAAGGTGTTTGTACCGTCATTACCCTGGTCGTCTGTATACTCAAGGCGAACTGTGTTGTCTTTGATAGGATATTTATCTCTTGGCAGGTACTTGCCCTCGCCTCCGGGTGCATTGATTGCCTCAGCTTCAAAGGTTACCTTTGCGGCTCCCTTCTCGTTGTTGTTTAACGTACAGTAGAAGCTGTAGAAGTCCTCTCCATCAGCTAGGAACTGGTTTCCGTCCTCGTCACGAACTAAGCGGTCGCCTAATTCAAACTGGTCGCCATCGTAATGTGTTCTGAACTCTTCGCCGTCCTCGGTGTAGAAATCGTCATGTCCGTTCTTAACGGGTAACTCAATCCACTCGTTAGCATTGTACTGCTCCCATTCACCTGTCTCGGTTCTATAGAACAATACATCGAAATCGAATTTTACATAGCGTTCACGAATCCACTCTTTGGTGTCCATGTCGTTGACGTAGCCCATGCCCTTTTGCTGTTGGGTGTGTGGAATACCGTGGTCGTTTGTCTCATAGAAGTCACCAACTGTCGGGAAGTAAATATCGAAATATTCATCCGTGTTAATGTAGAAGGCTCCCTCTACTGTTGTTGCGTCCACTATAGCGGCTTGACCGTGGTTCTTATGATTGTCGTCATTTAAGCACGGGTCATAACAAGATTCAACCTGGTCTACTGGTAAACCTGTTGCTTCTGCCGCCTGTTCTACGGTTTCATAATGTCCACCTGTATGATGAGGCTCTTTGCAGTTTAGTACGTCTGTTATTGTAAAGGAACCATCGCTTGCATTCAGCGGATAATTGTTACACATAAACAACTCGCTTGTAGCAGGCACATTCTGTAAATCGGCTTCGCTCAGAATCTTAATAAATCCTTGTGCATTGCCACTGTACCCTGCGATTTGTCCACGGTACTTATTAAAGACTGAGGTACCTAGCATCATTCTGATTGAAGTATCATCACCTCTGATGAACTCTGTGATGGCTTGGTCAATTTCTGCTAGGTGACCGCTCCACACTTCCTCAAGGTTCGACATCGTTATGCTGTTGTTGTAGTAACCTTGCAAAGGTGAGTTGATACAAGCGATTGTGTGCTTGTGAATGTTGACTGGTAAACCATTCACTTTGTCTGTGATGTCTACAACTTCACACTCAGCATTGTGTCCGGTTTCGATTCTAGTGATTCTGGCGAAGCCATTACCACCTGTCAACTTGTTGCTGTTTCTGTTGCCACTTACACGGTTGCTACTACTTACGTAGTAGTTTGTCATGCTACCTGCGGCTGTCTGTGCAGGTGCCGGCATTGAAGCTCCATAACCGATGTTCTCTCCTGCTCTGACGTTGCTTACGCCATTGCGGTCAAGGTCAAGGTTCTGATAACCACTACCACCAGCTCCGCCGTATCTATCGGAATTTGGCTCGCCACTTGTATGGGCTCCGCCGTACCAACCACCACCGTTGCCGGCTGAGGCGTCTCTGTTGTTCGGATCGTTATTGCCACCGCTCCATCCGTCTGCGCCTTGTGAGGTGCCTGAACCGGAGCCTGTTGCTTGTCCACCGACTACACTGTAGCTATTATAGGACTGACCGTTTAAACCGCCGCCTGCACCACCACGACCTTCGGTATGTGTTGAAGCATAGTTGTGTGCTCCACCACCGCCACCGGCCATAACAATGATTGTATCACGGTTGACGTTCTTATGAGAATCGGTAATTGTGTCGTTGGCTGACAAACTGATGTGTGTCGCACCACCGCCACCACCACCTGATTCGGGATTGTTTTCGTTCTTGGTTCCAGAATCGCCGCCACCGTTCCAACCGCCGGCACCGTAGGTATTGGCCGCTGTCTCGGTATTGTCGTTTCCTTTACCACCTACATAAATGTAGAGTTTTGTGCCGGCTTGAATGTCTGCTACTACAGAGCTATAGCCACCTGCACCGGCTTTGTCTATTGTCATTGTGCTACCATTTACGGAGTGTGCTTCACCACCTGCGGCACCCCAAACCTCTAACTTATAGGTTCCTGTAGCTGGGCAGGTCCACTCCTGAACTTGTCCTTCGACCTTGTTGGCCCCTGTTTGGGGTGTTGTGGAAGTTGCTGCCGTTCTCAGGAATCCGTATGATTGACTGTAACCGTCACTGAAAGCGTGTTCGGAAAGCTCAATAATGACCTTGCCGTTGCCTGTGTTCTGGCCAGCTCTAAAGTCTGTATCAATCATACAAGCCTGATTATAACCACTTGTTCCACCACCGGCACCACCGTTTGAAGCATTGGTGACATAGCCACCATACCAACCACCACCAGCACCACCGGTGCCTGTAGGATAGCTGGCACTCTCACCGTAGCCATAACCGTAACCTGCGGAGCTACCTGGTAAACCACAACCTGACATTGCAATACCTTCGATTGCGTTCCAACGTCCATATTGGTCTTTCAGTCCGTTGATTGTACCCTGTAGGGCTGCTGATAATGCGCTTCCGTTTACACGTACTCCGTTCACCATTGCCCGTCCATTTGTTCCGGTGTCACCACCGTTACCACCGGCTCCAGATGAGGTGTTTCCTTGTCCACCACCACCACCTGCTACAATAATACGGTCGTTTACTCTTGATAAGTAAAGCGCCTCAAACTTGTATCCGGGAGCATTTGTGTGATGAACTCGGACTTCTAGTCCGTTGCCTCCTGCTTGGTAAGCCCTTGAGGTTGTGAAGAAGAACTCCACATGGTAGTCTGAAATCTTCTTTGCGACTAAATCATCATCGTCATATAGTACACCACCATCGTTTGAGTATACATCAAACGTACAGGAGCTAAGGCCTTCGCCATAGATGTCTACCTGCCATGTTCCGGCTGCTGCTGTAATGTACGGACCATATGTGATTGAGCCGTTTTCCTTCATTTCGCTGTTGCCTAAGTCGTCCGTAGCACTTCCGGCTGTTAAACGTTCTGCTGTCTCATCGTCGATTGCCATATACAGGATTACATGTGAATCACCGTTACGGTTTAAGCCTGGGAAGGTGTTTCCACTTCCATTTTCTGGCCACTTCTGTGTCGCTCCAATAGCTCCGTACCAGTTGCTATGGCTTACGTCTGTATCTAGCAGTGTTGCGCTTGTTGTGCTTAGGGCTAAGCCACCAAAGTGATTGTACTGTGTTCCACTAATGAGACTGTAGCCCTCTACTTTGGTGTTGCCGTTTGTTGTATCAGACAACTGCGTGTTTAAAGGATTCTTTGACTGACGCCAAATTGTGCGTCCTGTTGAATCAGGATAGTAAAGCATAAATTGGTACTTATCTGCTCGACCACTCTTATAGCTGTCAATTTCGTCCAAAATGCTGTACTTACCTGTGGTGTTTACGTGTCTTGCTTGGGTCTTACTGCTAAAGTAACCGCCTGTTGCTGAGTTATGCTCGAAGATTCTTAAGTATTGCTGGCCGTTGTATGAGACTATCTGGTAACCATCTGCTGTTACGTTAGCTGTACCTTCGTCTAATACATACTTACCACCGCCACCGGTAGTGATTCTTCTAACATCGGAAGCACCGCCACCGCCGTAACCCATGTTGGTTCCGTCTGACATTGCGATACCGCCACCGTTAAACCCTGCTCCGCTCCAGGTGTCTGAGAAGTTACCTGCATAGAACGTTATCTTTGCTTTGCCGTTGCCTAGGTTCGCCCCTGCTACTGTCTCACCGCTTGAAAGCTGATTGCTTAAGTAGCCGGAACCGCCACCAGCACCACCGTTATTGTTGTTGGTGACTTTTCCACCCCACCAACCGCCACCGGCTCCGCCGGTATCAGTGGCTACTGTAGCGTCCTGGCCAGCTCCTTGCTTGAAGCCGCTAGTTTGTGTGCCGCCTGTGTTGGCTGACTGAACACCATTGATAAGTGCGTTTCCACCATTGGTGCCTCCACCAGCTCCACCGGAACCATCATCGTTTCCACCAACTGTTCCGCCACCGTTATCGGCACCGCCGCCACCACCAGCTACTACTAAGGCTGCGCCGGAATTGAACTTGAACACTTTAACCTGCTGGTCTACAAGCTTAGTAGCATACGTTGTTATGTAAACACAAGGATCTCCTCCATTTTCTGCTGCTGTAAATGTATATGTTCCGGTTTGAGGAGCTGTAAATACATGCACGCAATCTTGGTCATATGTTTTGTCTTTCCAAGAGCCTTCATTTACATAATCAGTACCAGACAGATTTAATCCTGGCCCAGAGATTGTCCAAGGATATGAACCTGACCTACTAGCACTGTATCTACCTACTGCAAAGATATATTTCTGTCCAGCATTTAGTCTAACTGATTTATGTGCACTCAATCCACTACCGCTATCATCATCATACCCAAGCATTGTTCCGCCAAATGGATCGGGTACTTCAACTTTCTGTGTCTCAGTAGCTATCTTATCTGTGCTGGAAGTTGTGATATGCGTCATACCACCACCACCGTAGCCACCGGGACCGCCTGTACCGCCACCGTTGTAGCCACCGCCTTGGCCTACCGCTGAGGCTGCCTGGCCTTTGCCACCCACATAAACGTAGACTGTTTCGCCTTTATTGAAGTATTTGTAACCGTAGGAATATCCACCTGCACCACCATGGGAGGCGTTCTGTGTATTGGAATCGCCACCGCCTTGTGCGCCCCAAACCTCAAGTTTGTAGGTACCGCTCTGCGGGCATACCCATGTTTGTCTGCCACCTGAGTAAGTGAAGTTCTTCTCGTAGGAGAATGTCCCAGATGGAACGGTTCCTGTTGTAATTCTTGTGATAGGCTTACCATTGTAGAACAACATGCTCAGGCTATGATTGCCACAAGCTCCGGGAGCTGGGTCAAACTTGCTCCAAACACCGTATTGGCTTGCATTTTCTACTTTACCAGAGACGCTGTTCTTGTACTCTACAGGCCCAGCTACTACTGATGAAACGGGAACTACTTCCCCGTATGCTCCGCTCTCAAAGTTGCCGACCAAACCGCAACCTGCTGAGAGGCCCCACAAATACTCGACATCGGGACCCGTTATAGGTGCTTGGGTTCCTTTGCCACCTGGGTAAATCATGAGTTGCTCGCCCTTGGTTAAGTTCACGAAGCCACTGGCATATCCGCCTTTGCCCCCATTTGAACCGCCACCTGCGGCGCCCCATGCCTGGATTCTGTACTTTCCGTCTGCGGGAACTGTGAATACATAAGGTCTTGCCTGTCCTACATAGTTACCGTTGACTTCGCCCTCGTAGTTCCGTGTGGTTTCCCACACATGAGGAGCTAAACATTCGTACTGTGAACCGGTCTCATAAACTTTTTCATGCTCGTAGCAGGCATCCGTATGTTCTGTTGAACCGGTACGTCTTACGATTTTTAGGTTGTCGATTGCAAACCGTGCTACATAGCCGTCATTTGCGTTCCAGCAACCAATGTTGAAGGTTGAGCCATTTCCGAATAAACTATCTGCTGTGACTGGAGCGGCTGTGTTCATTTCCCACAGGCTACTGTCTACTTCTTTTCCATTTAGATAGAAGTGAATACCCTTGAGCACAGCGTCAGGGTCCGAAAAATCTAACTCTATTTTAACGTTGTTTACATTGTTGTAAAAGTCGAATACGTTGGTAACCTTGTCCAAACCGTTGCCAGAGCTAAATGCGTAATGCGGGTCTACATCCGTCTCCGGGGTGAAGAAGCCAAATGTGTTGAAACCGAAGAACATTGTACTCGGTCTTGGCGTAAAGTTTCCACTGCCTTCTGGCTCTTCAATCAGGTATGTGTCTTGATACAAGTCGAATGAAATTTCAAGTTTATGGTTCTGTAGATTATCTCTTGAGAGTCCAATGTCAGACAACGGTATCTGCATTTTCGCCCCGTAGAAGTCATCGCCAGGCCCATTCAGGAAATACCCTGCACTTGTTCCGAAAGGTTTAATCCATTCTTCATAGTAAGCCTGATTTCCGTTTTCATCCTTGCTCTCGTCCACATCAGGAGTAGACATATCATCTGAAAGCTCTGTCTGGGTATGAATCTGATAAACTAACTCGAAGTCGCCTATGTTGAAATACTCTGTTTTCTCGTCTTGGTGCCCATCGTCTAAGGCATAGGCTAAGTTTTTAACTATGGTCTTATCATCATTAGCGGGCTCAAAATCGAGTGAAACAAACGTGATGTCGTCAAAATACTTACAGTTCAGTACCTTGAACTCACAAGTATCATCGCCGGGGCACACCTCTAATGCGTCTAGCTTATCATCTAGTCCCTCTTTGGTGAATACATCAATTTCAGAGGTTCTTGTGTCACTGTACCAACCGTTCTTGTCTGCGGTTGCATTGTGCAGTACCAGTGCGTTCTGCACACTTACTGGGTCATGCACGATTATGTCATTTACTTTGTTGTGTTCGTCGGAATAGTTGGCGTCTAAGATTAGGCCGTCCCCTTGTTCCTTCTTTAAGTTACTGTTCTCGTTGTGGTCACTGTCAATTAAGTCAATTTCCTCATCGAAAAACCGCTGGTTCATCCTTCTAGCTAAACCGGTCTCAAGCAGCTTATCCATTTCTGTCTCTCTGCTCCAACCGTTCACGTATGCAAACTCACGGTCAAGACCATCATGTAACTCACCGTCATCTTTCAGTGGCCAGTCAAGGATGTTAAGATATGTCTGGTAAGCATCACCTGTCTCATACTCGCCGTTTTCATTTGTTGGGTCTTGCTCAATCATGTCTGTGACTAAGCGTAAACCACCAACGGCTGACATTCTGCTCTCACCAGAACCTGGGTTTGCATTGCCAGGAGAATGATATTCTGCGTCGAAACGCATATTGTAAGAGGCTTTGTATGGGTCTCTTGCTCCGGAGTCTACGATTGAACCCCAGTGCCAACAGCCTTTTCGTCCGACACCGAATGAGCTTTGTGTATAACACGTTGTCGCCCCGTCGGGGTCTGACCCATAAACATAGCCTAAATCGTTTGCTTCGGCGCAACCATAACAATCCATGTTCCACTTGCCGTCTAGGAACTTGGGGAACAATTTGCCGTAGCCATAACCATCTGTTGCACATAGGAGCAGAGGTGTGAACGGGTCTACGTTGTTCGGGTCTGTTAAGTCGCCATTTCTATCAAGTATAGTTTCAAAGTAGTTTGTACGCCGTGTTACTAATGGAAACGTGGTATAGTTGTCTGTTTCCATGGCATCATTCATCACATCATCTAGGTCGATTGTGTAGATGTCAAGGCCAGTCTCACTATACTTATTCTCTGTGTCGTCGTACTCGCCGGTGTAACCACCAACATTAACCTGCTGATACTGTCCTACATTGTTTACGCCCCAGCCCTCTGCGGTTGCTGTGTACCAATCCTCGGTATTCGTAACCCGTCCGACATGCTGGTTATACCACATATCATCGAAGTTGTCCTTCAAGATTGTATCTGTACTTGTGAAGGAGTCTACCGCGGCTTGCTGTGGGTCTACATTTGCGGCTGTGTAGTCGAAATGCTGTTGCGCTCTCTTTGTCTGAGACTTCCAGTGGTACATAACAGGCTGGTCACCTGTACTTGTCTGGAGTATTAGCATATCGCTAATAACAAAGATTTTGTTCGTCTGGTTGCGTCTATATCTGAATCTCTGATATTCCTCTGACTGATAATCGTACCAGTCAATCGTGTTGGATGAGTAGTCACTCTTGACGGCACCGTCTGAATTGTCCTGATACTTACCTGCTACCTCAACTGCTCCTTCAATTGCTACGGTACTACACCACCTATCGTCAGGAGTTGTGAGTGTTTGCATATAGAACTCATCATCTGTGTAATTTGCATTACAGTAAAGGATTCCTACTGACCAGTTTGGAATATCTGTTGTTTCGCCATTGGGGGTTAAACCGCCGTTGGCTTTGTTACCTATTAAACCTGCGTAGTCGTTATCGGAGGGTTTAATTGTTACTGTGGGTTTCTTGTGTCCGTTTGCAACTATCTGAACTGGGTTCGTGGTTGCAAGCGTTCTTGCCTGTGCATACCTCGTATCATCACCGGCTGGCGCTGCTTGTGCGGTATACATACCAACACCGTCGCACTTATTGCTTCGTGAGCCGATGGGGTCATCCCAAACAGAAATTAGCCCGTTGAAGTCGAATGGTGAACCGTCTGCATTATAAGCGCCATAAACGCCATCTTTGTTTGTTCCGCCTAAGGTGACATATCCGGGAGATACTGAACCTCTCTGGGAGGCCTCGTAAATTCTAACGTCCCAACCGTGTGAGTTCATAATCGTGTATGCAACTCGTCCGGCGTCTACGTTCATTCTGCTGTACATTGTACCTGTCCCGTCAGGCCAGTCAGTTAAGTCTTTGGCTCCACCATCTACTGCTCTGCCTTCTCGCTCAAGCCACTGGTTACGTGCTTCATATGCATAGTTTGCATAACCATCATACGGTGTAGCGTTATGCATCATAGCGATATTGTACCAGATGTTCGGGTCGCCCTGTGTAATAGCGGCAACGATTGTATCTGTACCGTTATGAAGTTTGCTCTGCTCGTAGGAGCTAATAACCTTGCGCCCGTCCTGCCAGTGAGGATACCAGGCTCCTACACCATCAGAAACTTTTCCTATCTCACCTGCGTAAGTATTCTTGTCAGATAAGAAATATGTGTACGGGTCTATTGGCCCACTTGCCATATAATGGTTATTTGCTACATCTGAGTTGGGTTCACCGTTGTAGTCAGAGAAAGTGATTTCTTCCATTCCGTCTACGTAGGAACGATGAATCTTATAAACTCTGCAAGCTGAGAAGTATGCGTAATCGTACTGGCTGTACTGTGTAAAGGTATCTTCAACTTCCTGCATGTTGTGTCTACAGCAGGTTCCGCATAGCTCGTGAGCTGTAAGTCTATTCGTTCCATTAGAACCCTTCGGGAATGTTACGGTAATCGTGTAAGTGATGTTACCTACATTGCTTACACTTGAGGGTGTCTCTTCTGAACCGTCGCTGTCGCTATGAGGCGTATCAGGAGGAGCTGCCGGCGTACAAGTACCTGTTGTATTCGCTGTACCTTGCTGGAAGCTCAAGTTGTAGCCCCAGTTTGACATGGTACCATCAACTTTGACTGACTCTAAATTGTCTGTTGTGTAGGTACCTGCTGGTCTGTTGCCGGCTCCCATGTTACTAATGCCACCACTAAACGACACCTGTATCTGGGCGTCACCGATTTTCCAAATACGCTGGAAATTGTCACTGTCGGCCCATTTCATAGCAGTGAAGGTCTGGTTCGTTGCTTCATAGGCTCTCGCCCATGTAAGTGCTTGGTTTACTGCTTTGTAATACTCATCTATGTTCCACTTTGTATCCGTCTCTCCAAACTCACCAGGGTTACCTACGTAACCACCGTGTTCAGGAGGTGCGACATTACCTTTGTCGTGGTTGATGATATGTGTCGTGTCTGAGTTTGCGTCTGCACTTCCCTGCTGCGGGTTCTCATTGACGATTTGTCCAGTCCAAGTTGCTGTAATAGGCTGACTATCATCCATGTGGTTGTCATTGATTGGGTCGCTGGCATACTTGCCATCGCTCTCCTTCATGCTGTTTGCACCACCGGTAGCATTATCACCTACACACGGGTCATGCCCTAGTAAATCAACGCTGTATGAGGCTGCTCCTTCAGGAATGTAGCCATCATACCACTGGGCCTCTACAACCTTACCGCCGTCCTCATAATCTATGCCATTTTCATCGGCAACGAATGTCTCGTTGATAATTGTGATGTTTGGCGTTACGGTTCCGAGTGCGTCTTTTGAGGCCCCATTTACTGTACCTTTCGCTTTAATGTTTTTGAACTGGTCCTGATGTTTAAACTCACATTCTGTTCCGTAGAACTTGTACTGATACCAACGGACGCCTTGCTCACCTTCCATGTAGTTCAGTTCAAACTCTAGGATAAACTCGCTACCACCACTAGCAAAGTAGAGGAACTCGGTACTAGGTGTACCAGCCATGGCCTCATATGTTTCATCTGTACCTGTTCCGTCAAACTCTACGGTACCTTGCTTAATTTCTGCATAAGCTGTAGGCTCCGTATAATATGTGATTGAGTTTGCGTGTTCCTCTTGACGGAACGCTGAAACTGAGTGCTGTCCTACTTTTGCCTTGTCGGCACCATCGTTGTCCTCATCATATGTGAAGCCACCGTTGGTTCCGCTCATGGAGATAGTTGTTGAACCATCGGAGCAAGTTGCATCCCGTCCCCAACAAAGCTGAACGTCTAGGTCGTAGCCATAAACAATCATCTGGCCCATCTGAATGGCCTGATTGACTGTTCCTAGGTCATAAAGCTGTCTGTGAATCATGCTTCCGGTGATTAAACTATAAAACTCTTCGCCTGATAAACTCTGCTCTAGCGTCCCTGGAACGTAGTTCTCTGGCTGTAGATTCTTCTTGACTTCTGAACCGTCTCCTGTTGCGTCTATGGTTGAGCTGTAAACTCGCTTAGGCTTTAAGACGATTTTGAAGTTCGTGAATGTTGTAGTAAGGTTCTTCCATGCAGGAAGCTCTTCTGGCAAGCATGAGAGCTGAATCTCAAACCGGACTGAATCGTTAATCTGACTGGAATTAGGGCTTACCTGCTTGTAACCTGTTCCTTGGTCTGACCATTCAATGTTGAAATCTCCAGAGAGTGCTCCGTCTGTACCTGCGGTTGCTACAGGAGGCATTGCTGGGAAGTAGTCAATACCAATGATATTGTCCCTAGCTCCTGTGGGTGCGAAGGCTGGCCACAGGAGCTTGTCGTTTAGTGCCGCTCCGCCTACGGCAATCCACTGTTTTAATGTGGTGTCATAACGCCTTGAGAAGCAATGCTCTAGGTACGTGCGTACACCTACGTTGGCTGCTGGAAACTCACCTCCAAGGGTGTTTACCATTGCGTCAACGTTTGCCACCGTCATTGCAGGTAGCTTCGTGTCGTAATAATAGTTAATCTCCGTTCCACCGGAACCGAGAGTTGCAGTTGATATGGTTTTGTTGCCATAATCGTAGGAGTTTGTAATCTGATAAGCATACTTCCAAAGGTCCATCGTGGTTGTTACCACTGTCATTGCTGGCTCTCCTGCTGCTGACTGCGGGAGTGGCATTGCAAAACCAGGAAGAATCGCTATATTAAATTGTGTTGTCTGTCCTGCTACTACACCCTCTGAAATGTACCGGTCAATCATATTCCCGTAGTACGTTCTCGCGTCTGAATCTGCGGGAGTCATCGAATAAACCGTCATCATCAAGTCTAAGTAAGCTAGGTAACCAAGCTCCTTCTCGTCATCAGACCACTTTGTCATATCGTTCATGTTGGTCTGCATGTTGGCTGTGTAACCTAAATAGTTTCTTATGTTTGTGTTAAACTGGCTGCCGTCTGTTCCTGCAAAGGCTCTCCAAAGTTGTTTAGCGGCTGCTTCTTTACCTGCTGTTAAACCTCTCCAATTATCTCTGAGCCACTTTCCTCTACCTTCGGTAGCTGCGTCATAGCCGGCTTTTAGTTGATTATAGAATAATTTGCCTGTGCTCCCTTTGGCAACGGAAGTATCTACAATTAACTGATTGTAGATATTTGTTTGTCCGTTCCCTTCATATGCGTATCTGAGTGTTCTTGATGAGGGGCTGTACCATGCATAACGGTATGCTGTACTATCGCCACCGGCTACTGCACTGTCTGACATAACCGCTATCATGTACTCCATTGTGTTTGCTCCTGGCATCCAGGTGCTTATTGGCGTTCTGTTGGCAATTTCGCCATTCGTCACACCAAAGCCTACGCCCGTCGGGTCTAAACCAACAAAGAAAACTAAGCCGTTACGTGTCTGGACTTGGTTCTTATTCCAGTCGTAACCTGCTAGGTTCAATTCCTTGTCTGTAGTAGTTAGACCTGAATTGTCAGGATAAATTTGTGTTTTAAAATTCACTTGGCAAAACGCAAGGATAATAAACACCACGGCTAATAGACATGCTATGATGTTTACGGCCTTTTGCTTTGTGCCCCTAGTCTTATCCATTATTTTCACCCCTTTCTTTTATAAGACTGCTAATAGAATCATGGCTACCAGGAAGATTGCTACGGCAACTCCAATTATGACTGGAAGCCCTAGTGTTTGTCCCCCTACTTTGCCACGTTTAGCCTTTTTATCGTCATCCGAGTCGAGGTTAAAAAGTGTTTCAGCTTGGACGTCGCCACCTGTGCGCCGGGAATACATTTGCTTTCTATCAAAGATAGCTTCTGGCTGGTCTCTGTCTATACGCTCCATGGCTTTTGAATTTCTAAGTAAGTTTTCACACGCTTTGCGATGGAAGATTCCCATAACCCACACTCCTGTCAAAAATTAAAAATTAAAATAAAAACTACATAATTATAGAAAGCTGGAGAAGAAATTTTGACCCTTGACTATACTTTTGGTGAATGAATAATAAAGTATCACTCCCTTCAAGTTTTTCGTCGCTTAACATAAGTATCTAAGGTACAGACTTTATGCTAATAAACTGCGCGTCTATATGCTTTGGTATTGATGTGAGTTTGTGTGTAATTTGAATTGTGTGATAGGCTTGTGGCAACTTAGGCAACTCTGACACAATTTGAGAGTTAGTGCTGACTAAGTGAGCCTTGATTTCCCTATACCCGAACATATGTTTGTGCAGTTTAGACCCCTCTTTTTGAAAGTTGTTCGGGTTATCTATATGGATTAAAAATTTTCGATTTTGGCTAAAACAAAATTTTGCTTTGGTAGAGCAATTTTAGCCCTGGTCTTAGCTGAATTAGGCGAATTTTTAAATAAACCCCTGTCTGAAAAGTCATTTGCAAAAATTTTGTGCTTGGAAATAAGATTTTTGTACTTGGCTGATTTAGGCGGTTGAACTATGAAAATTTCATTGGTTAAGTGAAAATTTTTAAAAAGGACAAAAACAGAGAGTCTAAGGGTGATTGCCTATAAACTCTCTGTTTCTGCTTATGGTTCTGCTATGCTACTTTATGATTGGTTTATTCTTATTCGGTACCATTAAACTCTTTGCTGCGCTACTCAACTAGCTCGTTGGCTGTATGTTGCTCAACTTAAGCTACCTCGATTGTGAACACGGATACGAGTTTACTGCTCAGGATTGGCTTGTTGGCATCGAACACTTTACTGTGGAGGCTTGCAATCTCTGCTGTGGACTTGCCTTCGTTGTCCCCGATGTCTTTCAGGTTGCGATTGTAGTTAAATTCAAGCCCATCACTGATACCGATATAATACATGAATGTTGTGGCTCTACCATTTACTGCTAAGTTGAGTCCGATAACTCTAAGGTGTGTCTTTGCGTCGTAAAGGTTTGTACCTACCTTTGCGTATTTGTCTCTGATGTATGCTGGAATTGCGCCCTGCTTCAAAGGCACATCAGGCTGTTCCCCTACAGGAAGAGTGTTTGTAATTGTTAGGTCGTATACTTTTGTCTGTACTCCCTGTGAAGCTACAAGGGAGATTAAGTCGGCAATATTATCAGTCTTTGTGGTAATTTTCTGCTCATCTGAGGTAATGCCACCCTCAAACAACTTTGTGCATACCATCGAGATTCCTGTGCCTGTCCTACGGAAGAACCCATAAACCTGACCTGCTTGACCTGCATTGTACTGGGAAAGGTCTAAGCCTAAGAACTTTCCTAAGAAAGTGATTGGCTCGCTACCTTTTGTTGCGTCCCCATCACAAATCTGCATAAAGTTAGTTGGGTCGAACTCTTTGATGACCGAATCCAGTGTTTTGTGCCCGGAAATGAACAGGTAGGCTGTCAGTGAATCAAGGTCTGTGCAGTCCTCGAACATCTGTAAGATTCCTGCCAATGCGGAAGCCTTCTCATAAGGGATGGAAACATACTTGCAAGTCTTGTGGACTTCTGTGTGTCGCCTGATTTTCAGCTCTTCATCAATTGGTAACGTATGCACTGAGTCTATCAACGTGTCGAAATATTTTAATGCGCCGTTAGATACATTGGTGTAGGTTCCGACTATTGAGGTAGTGCCGAGGTCTGTATCAAGTGTGACTTTGCCACTCGTCATATCGAAGTTCAGCGTTGCTGTTGTAGGAACGGCTGTCTCGATTGGGTCTGAGGTAATGTGCGTTTTCGGCCCAAAAGTCATTCGTGAGTCGTAGGAATAATCTTTGAGGCTCATAATTACGCCCATACCGTTGCGGTCAATGAACTCGGCAAAGCCTAGCGTACCCTTGTAAATTCGGTTTTTAGAGAATATCTGCGAATCCAGTGCCATTTTGCAGGCAATTTCTTTTGTTGGCTGGAGGTCTTTTCCCATTACTGACCAGTAGCAGGTGACTCCAGGCTCGTTTGCGGCTCCTACTAAGAACTGATTCTTAGACGCTGTAGCAACCATCAGGTAGTCTCTGATAGGCTTGTTGCTGACCTTTGTGATTTCTTCGGATTTCTTAATATTGAACAGGCTCATTTCGCCATCGGGCTTCATGCAGAAGGCGATTCCGTTGGGAAGAACGTTAATGTGACGGTAACGCTCAGGCACTACTGTCCATCTGTCTGTCTCGCCTTCGGCTTCGTCTGTCTTATCATAGACAATTTCGATACCAAATAAAGGAGAGTCTGTGAGTTCGTCCTGGTGTCCGATTAACTCAAAATGGGTATTCTTCTTGGGGCTGTCGAACCGAACTACACCCATGGGGAACTGAGCTGCAAAACCAGGAATGAAGTTGTTTGGGTCTGGCTTATTCATGTCTGCTAAAGCAGCATTGCCAAGAGACTTGCCGGACATATTGTACTGTGCTGTCTCGCTGGTAAACCTCTGCACGGTTTCATAGTCTCCCATTCCACGGGAACGGAAATTTGTTCCTTCAGACTTCTTTGCTTCCTTATCCTTCTGCTCTTTTGACTTCGGTAGTTTTGAAACTGCCCGTTTCTCTTTTTCAGGCTTCGCTTTGCTTGCTTTGGAAGCTGAGTTATTCTTGTAGCCGAGTACAAACTCAGAAGTGGAGAGCTGCTCTCCATAAAGGACTGTTCTTGCTTTTGTGACGCTGTAGCCGTACCAGTTGGCGATGTCGTTCTTTTCGGCGAAAGCGATTAAGTCGATAGGATTCGCGAAAGTCTGCATATTGGCGTTGCCATCAACTACATGAAACTGCCCATTATCATCAGGGAAAGGCAGAACTACGAGTGCCGGCCCACTAACACGGGCACCCTGGGGGCTATAACTCTCATACCGGCCCCAGCCCTCGTTGGGAGCAAACTTCTCACGGTTCACATTTCCGAAGTCGAAGTTTGCCTGACATGCCTGGCAGAACTGTCCCCAACTTGCCAGAAATGGCTTCATTGTCTCTGTGTCCATTAAACGAACTTTGTCAACTGTACCCTGTTCGTTAAGGGTTGTACCAATCACCACAAACATAGCATAATTCTCCTTTGTATTGAATAAAAATAAAATAAATTATGTTCTATTATAGTTTTTGGAATGCTCTGCTATAACAGGAAAAATACTAATAAACTGCGATTTGCTCATATAACAGGAAAACCGTTAGTAAACTGATGATTCGCCCCTATACTTGGCGTGTGCAAGTTTACTAACGGTTTCCTACATTTTACTTTTGCTTTTTGTTTAGTTTGTTTGGGTGTTTCTTTGGTTACTTAACTTTTAAATTCTCTTGTGATTTTCTATTCATCGCTTTGCTGTATTCTTTCGGGGTGCCTTCACTACCTCTACTGGAGTGTCTGCGAGTGGCTTTAAAAGCCACTTTGTACTCTCCCGGTTCAGTTTGATGTCAATACCGGAAGAACGCCGCCTAGCGTCGATAGCATTTTGTTTGCTTGGCTCACCTAAAGTTTCTTCGAGAATCTTTCGGGTGACTATACCTTGCTGTACAACTTCACCTGTCGGAGTTTGGATTGTTACGTCAAATCCTACGGCCCTGCGACCTTTCTCTGTTTCCTCACAAAGAACTTTGTTGATTACCAACTCCTTAATTTCGGGAGCTGCTGTCTCTTTCTCAATTTCCTTAATCGCCTGCTCGGCCTGCTCAACTGACTGTGAAGTTGTTGCTTTCCATGTGTCGTAATCGACCATGATTACTTCAGGTTTATAAGCCTCACCGTCTGGTGAGTTCTTACTATCCACTCGTACACGCCATTTATCTTCGGCTGATACGTAAGCTAATGACAAACCTTTGATTCGTCTTGGGTCAACTGCTTCATTGCCTGTCTTTCCTGGGATTCTGCAAAGGTTGATAATATCTGATGTCGTCATTTCATAAGGCTCATTCCCGAATACCTCGTACTTGACTACGAGTGTTCGCTTTGAATTGGGGAACTGCACCTTATAAACCTTTGTGCAAATCAACTCACTGCATTTCTCAAGGTCTGACTTTGCTCCGTCAATGCCTTCGAGTTCTGTATCTGGATGAACTGCAACTTTTGCTGAGGTTCGTATACGCCAACTGTGCGTACCGTTGGGTGCCTGCCAGTAGTTACCTCGTAACCCGTGGATGTTACTAAAATCGTACTTCTCACGCTCATTTAATGGATTTTCCTTTAGGCACAAATCGTATATTTCTGAGGTTGTTACGAAGAACGCTTCACCACTCGTATCATTCACGATACGGTATTTTGTTGCTCGGCTCCCTAATGTGCCGTCAGCTTTCAGGGCCTTATAAACGTCTGTACAAGTGTATGTTGAAGTGTTGCCGTAGCCGATTACTTGCTCTACGCCAGGAGAAACTCTCAAGTGCCAGTCGGTAACTCCTGTTCTCTTATTTGTATACCTTTCATAATACAGGCCCTCAACTGCTCTTGAGCGGGCTCCCTGTACGTATTTATCCATTATCGAAGTGCTTCTCGGATTCTCAAATATCTTGTCAATAAAAGCACGGTCAACTACACCTGTCATGCCTGTGAGTTTATCGGTAATCTCGAATCTGTAGAAGGAACCTCTTAAACGTCCCTTGTCTTGCTTCAGGTAAACCTTGTTGACTACATAGCGTACTCCGCTTTCGTCCATGCTCACCGTCTTTGGTACTGGCTCATCTGCATTTAGTCTTGGTTCTGCTGCGTTATCTTGAGGCATTTCTAAGGGAATGTCGATTTGCTCTGTCTGTGTTGCGGCTGTTTCTTTGGCTTCTTCTAAAGCATCTTCGGGAACGATTGTTTCCCTTGTCTTAGCTAACTCGACTGCTCCTAGGATGTAGCCACATAAGTTAGAAGTGAAGGTTTTTGTCCCTGGCTTACTGTCTAACAAAGCAACAAGGAGTGCATTATCATCGGCTGTACTGTTAGGGTCAACTTCGAGTATGCCGAACTTGTTTAGGTACAACTCTATGTCAAAACACTTTACTCGCGTCCCCATCGGAAGCGCTGCGAAAACTATCTCTTTATTGTTTTCATCAAGCAGGATTGGAAATGTATTTGCTACAAGTGCTACGTTTGCAACTCTAGGCGATATCGCTTGCTTTGTGCGTCCCATACTATTACCTCCTTTCGTTAAAATTTTATGTGGCCGTTAGTCCTGGTAAACTAGGCGACAGCCATTTAGTTCTACGAACCAGCCTTCCTCAAGGTCAACCTCTACCTCACTGCCACGGCTGATTGATTTATCTGTCTGGTAATCTTTGTAGTCTGCATTGTCAGCATATACTAACTCCTGCCATACCCGTATAAAACCTTCGCCATCCTCTCCACGGACGTACTGAACATCATAGGTACCAGGCATAATGTGCTTGCCAACCTCGAAAAATCCTTCCTCGGAGGACACCATGCTAAAATCTTCAACTTCATCATACTCTACGCAGTACGTGCCAACTGCGGAAACGATGTCTCCATCCTGTAGGTCAACAATGTAATTGTTCCAGAAGCTCTCGCTCCAGATGTTGTCGCCGTCACGCTTAATGGTGATAGAGGCGTTTCTTGTATCATTCTTATTAAAGAACACATACATGCCAGGGTCAATGTCATCACCCACCTCATAGCGTGTCTGTGATTCATATGTATCGTACCAATCTTCGGGGCCCTCTTTGGCCATGGCTGGTGTTGCCATTAACATTGTGGCTCCTACTGCTAGTACAGCAGCTTTACTCAGGTTGCGCTTAATATTCATAAACTAGCCGTCCTTTCTCAAAATTAGATTAAAATAAAAATAAAAAGTTAGTATTTAAGCACTCTCGGATTAGAAAATGCAAACACTAACTTTTTCTGCGGATGTCTATTAAACCTCTGCGTATTGATTGTGTGCTCTAGCCTCTGATATTTTTCACGCCGGGCTTTAGTCTGCCGATTGAGTCGATTGGATAGTCCTTTGCGGCCTGCTCTTTGCTCATTCCCTTCTGGCGTAGACCCTCACGGATAATGTTACCCAGCTTGACGATTCTCTTGTATCTGTCTTGTTCTTCAAGATACTTCATACGGTAACGCAACTTAAAGTCGTCTATCAACGACTGCTCTGTGATGGCAGCTGCTCCGGCTGCTTCTCGCTTTGTGTTTTCATCAAGCAAGGCTTTCTGTGCTTCGTTGTCAAGTTCTTCGGCTGTAAGCGTTTTTGGAATGGTAAGTTTACCGAGTGCATACAGGTGAACTTGCTTGTGGCAATTCAAGCATAGGGTAATACTGTTTGCTACACTGTCCTCGCCACCCAGATAGACCTCGACAATGTGGTGAAGGTCGAGAATATCAACGTAGTCGGGACCGCCTTTCTTGCAACACTGGCATGTGTTGTTGTCCCTGGCCATGACAGCTTTTCTAATTGCTGGGTCGATTCGCTCTCGGTTCTTCCAGTCTTGTTTGTGTGGCTCGTAGCCTTCCATCTTGGCTCCGGCCTCTACCATTTCGTCTAAGCTCTTATCTGATAGGTCGTCCCCTAACTTCGTTGGGTCTATCATCAAATCACTTATCTGTTCCTCCGTAAGACCTTCGCCGTCCTGCTCAACCTCGGAACCTGTATCTAATAAACCTTCAGCTTGCTCAACCTGCTCGGAATCGTATGCCTTTGCAGTTGTCTTATTCTGCTTTTCCTCTCGGCTCTCTTTCTTCCTGCGCTTCTCCAACGCTTGGAACGCTTGGGCGATTGTAAACTCCCCACCGAACAGCTTTTCTACGATGTCGGGGTCGTTGTCGTCCATGATGTCCTTGTATTTACTGTAATCACCACTGTTCCACTGTAGGAGCATTTCAAACATTGAAGGACTCATAATTCCTCGCTCCGTTTCCAGATACTTGATAAAATCTGCACACTCTCGCATTGTGTAGGGAGTGTACTGGTTATAAAGGGCCTCAACAATGGAAATCTCACTACTCTTGATTCTCTTGTTGACGATTGCCGGAACCGTTGTGCTCCCTGCTGACATCATTGCTACAACCCTTCGGAACCCGTGTACTAACACGTATGTCCCTTGTGTCATTGTAGGAGCTACCACGATTGGCATTAGCAGGCCAGTCTGCTTAATGCTTTGGGAAAGTGATGTTACTGCTGAACGCTGGCGTATTCGCTTGCCGGCAATTACAAGCTTTTCTAAGGGAAGCTCGTCTATTAGCTCGAAACTGTTACGGGTTTGAGAATTATCCATTACTGACACTGAGCCATCCTTGGCTACAAAATCAAAGTCAGCGGCTAACTTCTTTGGCTCTGGCTCAGAAAGCCCTTCTGCTGTCAGGTCTACCTCACTACCAAAATCGTCTGCTCCTTCGTCATAAAAATCATCGTCATCAAAGCCTTCGGTATCTGAAGCTGTTAAACTCGTCTGCTGCTCATCTTCTTGGTCGTCATCTGACAACTCAAATTCGTCATCGTCAAACCCTAGGTTGCTGTCATCGTCAAACTCATCATCATCGAATCCGTCTGCGGTACCAAAGCCGTTTTCCTCGTATGCCATTTTCTACTCACCACCTTCCTATTAGCTTGATAAGGTTGTTACGCTTTCACCTGTAGGTGTCAAAAGCTGAACTCCTGTTTCGCCCCCGAACCTGAAATGGATTGAGCTTCCAGGTATCAGGTGAAGCCTAACAATATTTGCTACATTGTATAGGGGAACAACTGAGACTGTGGCTCCTGTTGCTGTTTTTACTGGAACTATGTGAGCCTTAGGTGTTATCCATTTCTTCCCGTAGCACCACTCGATTGATTCAATGGTGCTTACGTAATGGCTACACTCCCACTGTCCCATCTTTACGGCTATGTTGCCAGACCATGCGTTTCCGTTCGGTCCTAAGCTGTAAAACTTCTTATTGTTGTTGATTGCTATTACAACCCCATCACAGTTGAAGGGTGTAAGCGTCCCTGCTTTGTACTGCTGACCTAACTCGCTAATTAAGCTGTTAATTTCATGTATGAATGTCTCTGTGTCTGTACTAAGCGTCATTTTTCCATAGGTTGGCACTTGAAATCCGCAATCCATTAGAGTTTCAAACTCGTCCTCTAAGGTACTATACTCAAAATCATCCTGGAACAACTTGTAGCACACTGCGTCAAGCATTTTAATCTCATCATCTGTCGCGCTGTCCCGGCTAATTGATGTTACACTCGATAACGGACTCTTACGAATGTGGGAAAGCTCTTCTTCGTAGAGGCTCTGCTTGATTACCAGCTCACCACGAACTTCTGTTGTCTCGATGTCCTCCCACGCTTCTACGGTATTAGGAAGAAGAATCTTTAAATGCCGTGTCATGTCTCGGCCGACTTTGTAACGCCCTCGTGATGTTGCTTTAACAAGTTTGCCATACCGATAAACTGCCCGGAAAGCATGACCGTTTAGCTTAACGCTCCAGAAGTATTCAAGGGATATGCCAAGCTTTCCGTGTTCCAGTGCTGCTTTGCGAAGGTCGCTGTCTGAAACACATGTGGTAATGCTTTTCATTCCCATTGAGTCTAAATATTTGTCAAGGTCTGTGTCAATCTCGCCGTAGTCTTTTTCCCATGTACGATTGAGTGCTTCACTTTCAGGTTTAAGTTCCTTTAAGAGGCGTACACAATGGTCGTATACATTGTCCTCAACTATCGGCTCTCCATCTGCGGCTGCGTCCTGCAACAGCATAACGTAGTCCTCTAATTTCAGAACATCCCCTTCAAAGCCTAAGGCTTCAAGTTCCGCTAACTGTTTGCTTGTAATAATCATTTTGGTTTCTACTCACTTTCTTCTTATGCTTGTGTGTCCGTTGCTGGAGTGCCGAAAATCTTATCGGCTTCTTTACTGCTCTGTAAGGCTTTATTGATTGCGATTTCTACTGATGTGAGATACTCCTTTATCTCTGGCCGCAGGTCCACGGGGATACCATCGTTCCGAATAGTTTTGAGCTTATAAACTACCCACCGTCCCTTGACTGCCACAACATCGCCTGGATGAATCTTCTGGAATGAAGCTTTATCTGTCAGGCGGAAGTGACCGCCCATTAGGTGAAAGAGATACAACTTTACAATATACTGTAACTGACTTCGGTACTTTTTGATGTCCTCATTGGTAATCCCGTTGTTCTGCATAATCTGCTGGAAAATTGCGTCATACGCTTCTTTTTTTGTAGGTACCGCCTCTTGCTCTTTCTTTCGTTCCTCGGCCTGCTTCTGCATTAAAGCGTTGAATGAATCGAAGGTGCTAACGTTACCAATGTCGGGGTCGTCCTCTGTCTCAATCATTTCCTCTACAATTCGCCGTGTCAACGTGTTTGTCTCATAGGCTAATACTGATTGACACTCTGCACAGTAGTCTCCCATGAGCGGCTTGTACTGACCACACATTTTACACTTTTTATTCGCCATGGCTTATTTATTCCCCTTTCTGGTTTTTCTCCATACTACAGCGTAAATGTAACTACACTGTGAGGCTAAATCCGTCATGTCGTGCTCCAACATAACGTTTTGGTATTGTGTGCTTTTAAACTTCAAAATGAGAACCTTGTCTTGGTCCCCCATTTCCTGATAAACTTTGTTATCAAAAATGCCACGGCCATTAAGTGTCGTGATACTGTATGTGCCACCTTGAAACTTGGCTGGCAGCTTAGGCTTCCAGGAATCCATTTCATCGAGCATATAGCTGACTGCTTCTAAGTCGGTTTCGGCCCCAATAAAGTGTACGATGTACTGGAAGGGCTTCGCTTTCTTCTTGGAAGTGATTGTGTCCTCTAATCCAGTAAATACTCTGCCTCCACAAGCCACTCCCATTCCGATGGCATCACACTCATCCTGTGTGATAACCTTGTTTGTAGCCCACGGAAACATTGCTTCAACCTTGCGGCGTATCGCTTCTTTCTGTAGCTCAGTCCCAGAGGGAATTTTCTCAGGCGCTAGGAATAAGCGTTTCCATGTCTGGTTTGGTATCTCCTTGAATATTGGCTTCGTAGGTCGCTTATTAAACTCGTCCTCGTGCTCAATCAGTATTTCGGGAACCGTTGGGAGCAGTCCGTAAAGCGCTTTGACGCTTCCGGCGTAGCCAATTACTGGCTCTTCATAAAAGATATTTGTAAGGGTTTGATAGTTCAGCAAAATATACTCCATTACTCTCTTGAAATTTACTTTGTATCTGAACGGGTCATGCTCCTTACCGTCTGCGCTTAAACTCATTGTTATGATGGGAACTGCTCTGCTCGTTAAAATTGTGATTCCCGTGTTTGAGGTTGAACCATCTATGCTTATGTAAGTCCCGCCAACGACTCTGGGGACATCTTCTAACTGAATTTGTCTCAGTTCGCCACCAGGAACTATCTCGAAAATTCGCAACATCTGCATTTTTCTCCTATGAACTAAAATTTTGCCACTTATTAGCTATCGGTACGGCTCACAGTACAGCCTGTAACTAACCCCTTTGCATGAGGGAATAATCTCGATTATGTCCATCTTCTTGATTCTATACCCTCGTGGCATAATATAGTCTAGGTTGCACTCCTGCAAGTCGCAGTGTCGTAGTGCAAATGCAGGTAACTTGTACGTATGCGGCTGGCCTTGCTCGTCATTGCCAGTAAACCTCGTGTCAAGGTTGTTGGTTGTATTGAACAGTGCTACTAGGAAGCTGTTTTGCTTCTGGCGCTTCATGCTGTCCTCTACCAGGTCTGCCAGTCTGAACATCTCGGAGGTTTTGCGTTTCTCGTAGGCGTCCGAAATAATTCGCTTGCAATTCTGCTCTTGCTCGGTTCCTGCTACAAGGTATGCTACCATACACTTCAGGACGATTGCGTCCAAATCAAAAATAAACCCGTTAGGTGCTCGGAATAATCTCATAGCTTCTGCGGGAGAGAAGCCCATAGAAGTGAGTTTCCGCCTAACTGCTGTGTATTCGTCCTGCACCACTTTGTCGGTGTCCTTCACTAAAGCCCAGTTGATTCCTTTTAAGCACTTATCGCCTATCTCATTCCCGACAAGCGGCATTAAAAGATTCAGGACCTCTACTGTGATTCTCTCTCCGCTGTTAGCCATTTCTAAATCACACCCTCCATTTTATAGGTTTCTAAATATGTGTTATAGTCTATGTCTAGCCACTTGTCGGCTCTTGCTGTGCTGTACCAGGTTGGGTCACAGTACATCCAAACCTCTGGCTGGTCTGTCCCTTGATTGATGTTGCAACGAAGCCACATGTGCCGTCCCCAACCTTCGTGATTGTGGGCTTGTCCCTCGACCAACTCGGCCTGTATGCCAAGTCGCTCTAGGATTCGTTGCGTTGCCATTGCGTAACTGTTGCAAATACCTCGGCTGTTGTTTACCGCATAGTCTAGCGTAACTTGTTCGGGAACGCCTACCATGTCGTAGGCATATGTCCACGAGTCTCCGACTAACCTTGCGGCACTTACTACTTTCTCTCGCACTGTGTCGCCTGTCACCTGGGAGGCCTTCATACTGATGAACTGCTCGACTGCTTCACTCTTTGGCTTAGGCTGCACTTTACTGTCGATTGTGATGTCCCCATTAGAGCTGCTCCATATTGTTATGGTACCGAGTACTCCATAGTCTGATTCGTAGTAAGAATAGTAGGAGTTAAATACTCTACAGAAATCTACTGACGGATACTTGATTCCTTGTAGTCCCGACTGAAAGGCTGTAACGTATTTCTCCATTTCATCATTGTACTCTAATCGGTTGTGCTGTGAACCATCCTGCTCGAAGTATGAAGCTGTATCGGCGAAGGATGCATCCCTTACCATATAGCCGTTTTCGTCTAAATGGTAAATGTTACCATCAGAATCAATGATATTTGTGTTGGTGGCTGTTGTACCATCTGCTAACTGGTACTGCCATAATGTGTTTCCGTAAGCGTCAAACCCCTTGTTCAACCATATGCCCAGCTGATAGGGAGTAGTAAGTGACGTTTGGGTTAGTAGGGGAATCTGTCGTCCTTCGACTTCAATTCTTAACGGGAAGCTGTCTATCAAATGATGGTTTAATTGTCCACCATACAGACCTTCCAGTGCTATAGCAGCTAACCCAAGTAAAGCAAGCTGGTTATTATAGTTCAATTCCTTTCACCGTCCATAATCTGCCATAGGTTTTGTGTCCAGTGAATAGGCTATTATGTTTTCTATGCTTGCGCTATGTCTGTCTGATGTTTGTGTATCTTGCTCTGTGTGTCTACGATTAGTCAATTAGTTACTCTGCTCTGCAATGGTTTTGATGATTAAGTCTCGTAAGTCGAATGACTTTGTTTCGGTACCTACGATAAATCCGTCACTCATTGCTGCAATGTCTGCGGGTTCCCTCGTCAATTTTCCATTTTTAAAGAAGAATACATAGGGAACTCCGTCTTGTTCCTGATAAACTCCTGCTACCAGGACTCGGTGCGTAAATCCCGTGACATAGACCACGAAATCGTTAGACTCTAACTCCTTCATTACCTGGTCTGTTGTCATCATTGAAATTCTACTTGTCATTTGTGTATCCCTCTCTGTTCTATGTGTTTAGTTTATGATTCTGTCTTAATGGCTTATTTTAAGTTCGGGTCGGACCAGTATTTCAAACATGCTAAATCCGCTCCGCATACAAAGGTATCCACACTTTCCGCACCTCTTGTTGCTATATCTGTAATCCGCAACTGATGGGAGGCTCGCATGTCTTTATCGGAATACAATCCGTAAATAATATCTGGTGTTTTAATCATTTCGGAAGACTCTGCGGCGTCCGTGATTCCCAGGTCTACTCCTTCCTCGCCTTGGTGCTGTCTCAAATAGTTGATTGTCTCCTGCTTCAACTGTCCTGTCCAAATTGACGCTGCGGGAGTTGGGAGTTCTTCACGGAGTACCTGCGCCAGTGTTGTAATTCCGTCCGACAATGCAGTTACCTTTGTCTTGTTTCGGTTCAGTGTTTTCATGTTCAAGGGTGTATCTAGGATAAACACATCAAAAGGATTAAGCTGTTTGTAGTGCGTCAGCAAGTCCTTTTTGATGTTCTCAACATAGGAAATGCCACTAAAGAAACTTAATCTCCCGAACTCTCCATTGGCAAGTGCTTGCTCAATTGCTGTTAAACTCTTTTCTTCGTTTGAGCCTGCCGGAATTGCTCCTTTTGCTACATCAGTACGAGAGATATTACAGCGATAGTCTTTGTAGTAACCGTTGGAAAGCAGTGAAACTAAGATTCCTTCTTCCCATTCAGTGTTGGTACCGTCGATTGTCCAAATGGCTACGTTTAGGCCCTTGGCTAAGCAACGCGCCGCAAGGTACATTGTAAATGATGTTTTACCACCCTTCATAGGTCCCAGGATTCCAACAATCTGTCCTCGGCGTACAGGCCCTTTTAAACTGTCTATCTCGTCGATACCTGTGTCAAACAGGTTCTTTTCGACTTGAACCTTGGTACGCCTGTCGTGCAAGTAGTCTCCGTTAAATACATAGCCGCTTACGTCTCCGGGCTTGCCAAAGTTGATTAGGAAGTTCTGACAACGGTTGAAATAGTCTAATGCGTCTTGCGTCCCCCGTAAAAAGGTTGAATGTGAACCCTCAACTACGATACACCCCTCAGTGTCTAGGATATTTGCCGTTATCATAGAAACCTGTCTGAGATAGAGGCGCTTAAATTCTTCGATGTAGTCATCTAAAGCCTCTTGGAAGGCTTCAAGTGTGACAACCCTTCTTGAAATCGCTTCATAGTCAGCTCGGATTATCTGTAGTAAGAATCTGGTAAGCTCTGAATCGTTCATCTGATTACCAGATAAATCTGCGGCTGCTCTTAACTGTGGAAAAGCATTTGAATGAATGATTTGGTTCGCGTCCATTTCAGCTTTCTTGAGCAGTTTATCTACGGATAAACCTCCTGTTATTGCTTCACTATGAATAATTAGCTGGGTGAGCAATGCATAAGTCTCGGAAAATATATCCTCTTTGACACGAGAACGAAAGGTCTTTAAACAGCTCTCTGACACATCCTTTTTCTTCTGATAGATTCTGTATTCGTCTCGGTTGTCAGAGTTCAATGCGCCAAAAAATATTGCACTGAATATAATTTTGACCTTTTCCTGAATCTGGTCGTCAGCAGATAGTATGCGTCTAACTCCCAGGTCGATTTGCTTCTCTGCCATTGTACTTTGGTTCCTCTCTGCTTCTGTATATTAGCTCTGCTAGTTCTATAGGGAGCTTATCATTTGACCGATAAACTCCCTCGATTGCATGGGTTATTCGTTTTCTCCGTCCCAATACCCGTCATCGTCACCGTAGATGTCCAGGTCCTCGTCCTCGATGTAGTCATCGTCCTCAACGAACAGATGGTCTACATCAATCAGCTCACTGAGTCGCTCTGCTTCTGTGGTTCCACTGTCCTCACTGTACTCAGTCGTCTGAACCTTGATGGTATTAGCATTTTCGTCCCCGTGTGACTTTAACTGGAAATCAGCCTGTGTAATCTGACGGAATCCGAAAGTGAAGAAGGCTTCCTTACCTTTGAACCCGGTAATCTCTGACATTGGGATAAGGTACTTGATTGTTTCACCTTTAGGCGGATTCGGAAGCATTTTAACCATATTCCGCTTGTTAGGTGTCTCGATTCTTGCCATTTCAAACAGATTTACGTATAAGGCTTTGCCTTTATCTGTGAGGAGCAAGAACTCATCATCTGTGGTAATCCTGCAAATCTCTGGCAAGTAACCTGGGAACACGTTCTTATAAACGTTCCGTGCCTTGAACTGCGAGGTCTTGATTTTACGGACGCCCGTTGTTTTGTCCCCTAAGTAAACTATGTTGAACTGGTCTTTGTAGTCCCCAGCAGGCAAAATCATGAAGGGTTCGCCCTTATCGTTCGGGTCCTTGTCAACTAAGTGCCACACGTTCTCTCGGAACTTCGCTTTTGAGTTGTCGATTGCGTCTACCGGCAACTTGTAAACGTAGCCTGCTGTGGTGAAGATGAGTAGCTTATCGGTATTACGCAGATAGAATACATTCGTCAGCTTGTCGGTTTTTGATACTCTCGTACCAAAACTGTCTGCTTCGCCACGGGTTTCTGCTCTCTTCAAGAAGAAATTCTGTGTTACTCCCACATAAACCTCTTTGTCAGAGATGGTTTTCTTGTTCTTGTCAATGCGTATTACCTGATTCAGACCTTCGATTGCTGATTTACGCTCGGTAGCGTACTTATTCATAATGTTTGTGATTTCAGCCGCGATGTCTGCCTTCACCAGCTTATCGTCTGCTAACAGGTTACGTAGCCGGAACTGTGCGTCCTGGTTCATTTTATATTTTGCTAACTGCTTCTCAACTTCATCCGTTGTGAACTGGTAAGCTCTATGCCCGATGAGGTATTCTTCTTCCTCATCTGTCAACCCAAACTTCTGCTGGTGTAATGCGAAGGCTTCCTTACGTTTGTTGCGGGAGGCGATTGTTACGTATTCTTCCGTGTGGTCTTTGATTTTTAACCATGCCCCAATCTGCATGGCCTCCTTCTCCAGTTTTGCAAGGTCGAATGAATACATTCTCCGCTTTGTTGCTACTCTCCACGGAATCCAGTGATTTTCCAGCAGTTCCCTCACACTACAGGGTACTAATTGATGTTTTAACTCTCCGGTGAACTCGTCTACTTCATTGGTAACGAACTTGAGCTGGAAGGAGATTTTCTTCTGAATATCCGTTGTTGCACACAGAATCTTGAAAATGTCCTGGTGTGATACACCACGCTTCAGGTGAATCTCAATTCCCATTTCCATGTCACCTGTTGCGTTTAATACTCTTGAAATTCCCTGGAGATTATTGTTTGTAACAAGGTCTCGAATTTGAGCTACAATAGTCTCGACTGTCGTGTTAAAGGGAATGTTCGTAATGAGCATTACGTTATTTTTCTTAAGGACGTATTTACTCGTAATGACGATTCCTCTTGTCTCACCGGCCTTTACAAGGCTGAGCAACTGCTTACGAGAAATTCCTACAGTTCCGCCTGTCTGGAAATCGGGAACCCCTAATGTCGCCGCTAACGCTTCATCATCTGTTAATTCACCTTTCAAAAGTCCAATAGTTGCTTTGCAAACATTTTGGAGCGAATAACTAGGCGGATAGGAACAAAGACCGCAGGCGATACCTTTTGAAGAATTGATAAGGATAGTTGGAATCTTTACAGGCAAAAGCACAGGCTCTTTAGAATCGTTCAGATAGTTGGGAACCATGTCTACTGCATTTTTGTCCAGGCCGTCCAGATAAACCTCGTTTGCGTAGTCTGTCAGACCTGCTTCTGTGTATCGGTAGGCGGCTGCCGGCACGATTTCTCCATTGGACCACTGTTTTCCCATAGAGGAACCGTGAATCAGGGGCATATTAGCCGCTTCGTAAAAGTCGGACATATGACACATTGCGTCATATATACTTGAATCACCATGCGGATGAAAGTTACCCATTGTATTACCGACTACTTTAGCCGACTTTGTTTCCTTGCCATTTACAAGGTGTAACTCTTTTCCCATTTCGTAGATGATTCTACGCTGTACTGGCTTTAGTCCGTCTATTGATGGAAACATACGATTCGCAATGGTGCTGACTGCGTAACTCATGTAGTAGTCCTGGACGCTTTTGCGAATGTCTACGTTTTCGATTTTTGCCATGGTCGAATATCTCTCCTTATGTATTGTTTTAAATTTTGTGCATAGTTAGCTCACTTTCGTTTACCTTTTACATTTTGGAGAGCAATGAACTTCGTTGGGAGGTCATCTAATCTGCCATAAGTGAGCTGGAAATTAGGTGTCATGTTGCGTATTCTGTTTTCTTTCGCCAACTGCTCCACTTGGTTCGTGTAGTAGTCATTCTCAATCATCTTTCCATCATGTGCAAAACTCAGGACGAAACCGACTGTTCTATAGGTATTGATGTCCTCAATTCGAGCCACTAATCGGAAATCTGCGTTCAAGTATTTCTGCTTGACAGTCATTCCGGCCTTTGCTTTGTACCGCAGGCCACGCTTTTTGACTGTCTCTGCTGTGTCAGATAGTTGGGCGACTCGTTTAAAATATGAGGGGCTTAAGACTTTCATCTTGTCCCACAAGACATTCTCGTTTTCGTCCATCTGGAATACGATGTACATTCCTGTTTTCAGTGGCCTTCCGTTTAAGGTATATTGAATACGCTTTCCTTTTCTTACTTTTGTTGGAGGGAGTATGCCTACTCGCACTGGTGGCAGCTCTCGCTGAACCATGTAAATTTTGTTGCTGTACAGGTTACGTGACTTGATGGGCTTACCGTTTGTGTCTAAGAAACAGGCATCAATGTCTCGCCTGTAGCATGTGTAGTTTCCTCCTAATAAACTCTTTACTTCTACATCGGGTTTGCCGTAACCGTTTGCCCTGCGTTCTACAGGAGAAAGTAAACGTATACGGGCTAACTCTTTTACATATGCGCCACGCCAGAACAACTCATTGGGTAGCTGTGTTATCTCGCAATGCGTATAAGTCACTTGCTTGGGCTGATGAGGCACTTGCTGAGACTTATTTGGTTTTGTTGTTGGCCTCTGAGTTTGCTGTGGCCTATTTAGCTGTTTGTTTCCTGGCCGTCGCTGAGGCTGCTGTGGCCTCTGCGCCTGTTGCTGTGCTTGTACTGTACGCTGTGCGGGTCGCTGTTGTGGACGCTGTGATTGTACTCTATTGTCCATGCTTCTTTCGGTCTCCCTTACTTTAGACTGATAAACTGCTACTTCTGTTCCTGGCGTATGCTTATGAAGGCTAGAACGCTTTCAGTCTGCGAACTAGCCTTGTGTTATTTGTGTGGTTATGCGTCTACTGCTGTTGCAGTCTCAAAGTTGCTAATGATAAGCTCTCTACGAGCTTCCAGGTCCGTTCCCATGTACGTGTTCAACAGCTTTGCAAACTCTTCTTCATTGTCAGGGAGTGTTAAACGCTGTAACTGGCGCTTGTCTTTGTTTAGTACGGTGTCACGAAGTTCATCTGCAACCATTTCTCCTAAGCCCTTGAACCGCTTTACTTGAATCTGGTTGTTTTTGTAGCCCTTGGCTACCAGTTCACGAAGGCAACGGTCCTTCTCTGCGTCATTGTAGTAATACTCTGACTGCTTGTTGACTGTGACTTTGTACAAGGGAGCTTTTACTGTATAAACGTAGCCCTTGCGAATTAAGGTGGGGCAGAATACCCAAATCATGGTAATACAGAGGTCAATAATGTGACCCCCATCAACATCTGCGTCGGCTGCGAGAACAATCTTGTGGAAATTCAGCTTACTCTCGTCAAACTTTGGCAGGTCTTTGATTGTCTTTGAGTTAATCTCCACTCCACAACCAAATAGTGTTAAGAGCTGAAGGACGATACTCTTTTCTGCAAGGAGTACGTCAATAGGCCGCTTTAAACAGTTCAGAATCTTTCCTCGAAGTGCTTGAATCGCCTGGGTGTCTTTGTCCCTGGCAAATACACAGTTTCCCTTTGCGGATTCACCCTCGATGATATACAACTCTGACTTTGCCGGGTCCTTAGAGGTACAGTCGATATAACCCTGAGGTTCACGACCAATCTTCCGAATATCCTGTGTAAGCTGTTTGATTGCCTGCCGGCGAACCTTGTCAGCGTTCTCTCTTGCGTTCTTGTTTGCAAGGGCGAAACCTACAATACGCTCGGATTCTGCGTTATGACTAGAGAGCCACTTTGTAAGTTGCACATCTACTGCACTGGTGATTAACTTACAAATACTGGGATTGTTCAGAGCGTCTTTGGTCTGATGTTCATACAGCGAGTAATCTGCGTTACAACGTGTTTGGCAAACGAAGTTTGTAATGGAGTTGATATCAGACACCTTGAAACTCTCTTTGTTGTTTAGCTTGCCCATCGCCTTCGCCTGGGAAGTAAGTGCTTTAGCTACACCTGTGAAAACAGCCTCATGGGTCGGGCCACCTTTCAAAAGGGCACCATTATGAAACGTTGACTGCACTGTGCTATCAGGCGCAAATACAATACAGCACTCCATGGAGGCTTCGTAATTTCTGTTGGGATTCTTGTCTTTTGTATCGTTACACTTGTCACTTGAGGCGGCGATGTTTGCGTATTCCTCGGAAACTGCTCCTTTTACATTCTCTGACAAATACTGTGCCATTCCATCGGGATAGTAAAATTCAAGTTCGGGGTCATCTTTGTACTTGAACTTGATTTGCAGTCCCGGATAGGCAATTGCTTTCAATGTGAAGCGGCTAATAAACTGCTCCTTCGGCAAGTCTGTCTCACCATTAAAGACCTCTGCACTTGGCCGGTACTTTACTGTTGTACCTGTGCGAACTACGCCTTCCAACTTGGTGTCTTTCAGTTCGCCTACAGGATAGCCCTTCTCAAAGTGCATATCATACTGATGAAACTCTCTGGTTCCGGTACCATTCTCGTCTGTCAGCTCTCGGATTGAACGAACATCCATATAATCTGATGTAAACTGGGTTGCAGTACATCCACAACCATTCAGGCCCTCACTATCATTATATGCGGCGTCTTTGTTTCCCTTGCCGGAAGCATAAAGTGTGTTGAAAACCAAGTCCCAGTTAAACTTCTTTTGTGCTTCATTCCAGGCCATAGGCACTCCACGACCATGGTCTACCACTGTTACGCTGTTATCGTTATCAATCTGCACGTAAATTGAGTCACCAAAGCCGGCGCTGAACTCGTCTGTTGCATTGGCGAATATCTCAAATACTGTGTGAATAGCTCCATGTACATCGGCTGAACCTAAGAGAGTCTGAGGCCGTCTACGAAGCGCGGCTGGCCCTTCATAAGATGTAATGGATTCATCGGTATAACTGCTAATACCCTTTGCCATAGCTTTTTCTCTCCTTTTGCTCTTGATGGTTTATCAGAAAAGTCATTTTGGATTTTTCCAAAACACATAATCCTTTCAAAAATAAAAAGAAAATACACTCTTATATCATTTTTGGATGACAATTATTTATGAGAAAAAGAGAGTAGGCCCTGATAAATTCTTGCCTACTCTCTTTTGTTTAATTGGCTAAAAACTTATGCTTTACGGGCTTAAGTTCCAACCAGTACATCCTGTCATATGAAGCGAGGGAACGGTCTTTAGTTGCCATGGTGTAAAGGCCGTTTTGTTCGTCCCCTACTGTAAATTCGTAGCCTAATGAATTGGAAAGCAACTCCGTGAATACGATTGTTGGCAGGTTCCTGCGGCTCCGTGACTCTAATAATGATTTAAGTGTTGCAAACTCTACAGGAAGTGATACTTTGTCCTGTGACATCGTGCAGACTAACAAAGGGGCTTCTAAGAAATCTTTATATCTATAGCGAGCCTTTCGTAGGTAGTTAGAATATTCTCCCGGCTTGCTGTTCTCTGCCGAAAGTTCTTCGATTTCGTCTGTGGAAATGCCACTCGTAAAGTATTCTTCTGAAACCCTTGTGTTGGCCTTTAGTTCTATGCGTGAAAGATTGCCGATATAACGCAGGTAGTCCTTGTAAACCTCTGAGAGTTCTACGAGACTAGTGTAGGGTACTACTTTGATTCGCTTAGATACTAAGACTTTTAGCAGGGTATAAGTGAAGGTTGCTTTGCCGGCCCCGTTGGGAGCACTGATTAAGTAACTGATGTCTGGTAAATTCCCTAAAAGAAGTCGATGAAGTATCGTGGAAAGTACCTTCTTGAAATTGGAAAGGTCGCTAGGACTAAGCTCTAACCCGTTTGTCTTTAGGATACTTCGAAGTCTATCAAGGTTGATATCTGGGTCCCATACAGTATCAAAGTAAGCTTTCGGAATAAGTCCCTGTGTCGTTGCAAGCCTTACAAGCTGGTCTTGGAGTTGCATTGTTACAGCATTATGATTCGCTTTCTGCATTTTAGATACGAGAGGCTTGTTAGGACAAGGAACTTTAAACCCGTTAGGAGACATTACATAGCCGGTACCGTGACAAATTGGACAACCACCGTCGAGGCAATTTCCTTGGTCTAATAAACTCTTGTCTGCGTCACCATCTAACTTGATATTGCTGTTAAGCTGTTTTGTTAGGTTAGCTACTGCACTCTCTAGGCTCTTGTGAAAATCTTGCTCTAAAAGCTCTTCATCTTCGTAGGGAGACTCTGGAAACTCATCAATAACTTCTTGCTCTGCTGTGCTTGCTGTATCTGACAGAAGGCTTTTCTTTTGTAACTCTAACAGTGCTTTCGCTTGCTCAAGGTATCTTGCTTGTGAACGTTCGGATTCTTCTTTGGCTTTCTGCTCTGTCTCTTTGAAGGCTTCTTCTGCGGTTAGGGTTTTTGTCTCACTTGTTTCGGGTGTTATCATTATCTGTGAGGCCGTCTCGATAAGCGTGTCTGCTTCTGAACGCTCAATTTTAGGTGTCTCATCCGCTGTATCGGCAGTTTTAGGCTCTTCACTGATAAACCCTGATTCGCTCTGTGGCTGTTCTGTGAACTGTTTTACTGGCTTAACTGTAGACTCTATTGGCTGTACTGTTTCTGCACCCGGTTCTACTAATTGTGTGTAAGGCTTATGGGAACTTGCTGAATTGTGTATGCTACTCTCGCCTTTCGTCTGAATTGTGTACGCTTCTTCGTCTCCCTCTCGCCCTGTCCCCGATTTCTGAACTCCCTCGCTCAAATTTGCCCTCTGTGACGCACCAGAAGCCCCCAAGGAGCCGTTTTCTGTGCGCTCTTGAACATTTATAAGCCTAACACCCGAAAAGCCCGTAGAATCGCCTGTGGCGCGTTCCCCTGTCTTTGTCTGCCCCAGCACCTTGACCTCTGCACTTTTCTCTGCTAAAGTGTTAAAATATTCTCGCAGGTAATTTGCAATTTTATTTAGGCGAACTTTATAAAAAGCGTTACGTGTGTTCAAAGTTGCTAGGAGTGCAGGAATTAAGTCATGGGTAGACTTGCAGGTTTCCTTTATATCGTAGGCAGAGCGATTTATAATAGGTAAAATAATGCTTGCTGTGTAGCGAAGCATATCATCTGTAATACTATCGTATTTCATTCCGGCGTCCAGTAAACATAACTTGTCAAACTCGTCTCGCTCGTAACGGCGCTCTGCGTCATTAAATTGGGATAGCTGCTCATAAACCTCGATTGTGACTGCTTTTTGTTGGTCATTTGTCAGTCTGTCAAAGTAGCTCAGGGCTGAGTTGTCGGAAATAAGCTGTAAACACTTGGCTCCACTGATTCCCATTGTCTGGAGTTGCTGTTTTATGCCGGCGATGTTCTGCTTGATGATTTCATCTGCGTCTTGCTCTAGCAGGTGACTATATCGAGTGTAAGACAATCCTGTAATAAGGTCAGGGTCAAACTCAATAACGCCCAAGCTCTCATTGACGTAGACATAGCATGTGTTTGCGCCCTTACGGAGTCGCTTTAGCATTATCATACTGTCGTCCTTCAAAAAGAAGGGAACGTCTGCGCTCACTTTTGGCAATAAGACTGTTTTCTTTAAGCCTAGCGGGTCTTTAACAAACGCTTCCGCAAAGAACACATTCACGTACAGGTTATCAATTTCTTCACATTGCTCTGGCGTAAGGTTGCTAAAATCTGATGAGGTAACATAATCTAAGGCTCTTCGGGCCATAGGTTCCTGTGTACCTAGAGTTATGTAATAGATACGGGAAATTCGCCCGTCCCCCAACTGGAGCGCTGTATTGTGCTCGGCAACATTCAAAGACACCCCTATAACCCTTCGTTTTTCCATAGTTTCCTCCTAAGTAAAAAGAAATTTGTCAGGTAATATGAAAAGGACAGCTAGTAAACTTGCTTGTTACTTGCTGTCCTTCTTGTTGGCGTTCATTGTTGTGCTTGGCTATTTAGCTCAACTGCTTCATTACCCTGAGTTTGCCACTGGCTGTGCCACCCATCTGAAAACCCCAAATGTCATCTTCGAGGGCCAGTCGTAAGCTGTGCATTTCATCTGCGTCGATGTCGGGATTAGCGTACTTGTTTACGTCAAGCCCTAACTGAATACCACGGAGAATCTCGATTGCCTGAAACTGATTGTATTTCGGGTTCAGGACCGGCTCGATGTTTGCATTGGAACGAAGTGAAATACCGAGGAACTTCATATACTGTTCCGAATATGCTGGGTCTGCATAAGCTCTCGCTTTGTAACCCATGGACTCTACTGTCCATACCTCGTGCATCTGTCCGGGAGATAATTTGGGATTGCTGATAATTCTTGTGTCCACTCCGGCTGCCTTTGCGGCTCTCAGCTCTGCAATCTGCTCTGGCGTGTAAATTGATTCAAGTACCTTCTTTGATGAAGGTTTCTTGTTCTGCTTTGTAGGCTCAGCCGCTGGCTTTGCATAAGTGTTCTTTTTGCTTACCAGGACCATTACTGGAAGAGGATTAGCTTCATTGTAGATTGCCAGGTATGACTTGCCTGTTTTATTGGCTTCTGAGGTTTTGCTCATAAACTTCATGTTTTGTACTGGCTTGAAGTAATCTTCTGTTTTCGCCCCTCTTGCTGCTGCGTTTGCTGTAGCCTTCTGCATTAACCTCTCGCAATCCTCAAGGAAGTCATTTGTCTTTCTCATGTATGTGTAGCCGTTGTTTGTGGAGAATAGGTAACCTAGCATTGTGCCATCATTGCTGTGAATCTCCGCTAAGACTACATAGGGCTTCGTACCATAGCCTACCTGGTTAAATCTTGATAATGAAGCGTCTTTACGCTTGTTACGGACTCTACCGTTTTCAATGCAGAAGTTGATTGTCTCTGCGTTAGGAGTTTTTTGCACCGCCGCAATCAACTCTGGCTCCGTAAGGGTTGAAATTGAATACAATGGCATACCACTGTTACTATCAACCTTTCCCGTTTCGATTAGGAGCACAAATCTTTTCTCAACTTTTACCTTCTTTGTTGTGGGCTCTGTGGTTCCCTTTAGAGGAACCACCTTTGAGTTGCCAACATCTATAATGTAAATCTTCATTACAGTGCTACACCCCTTTCTCTCTGCATAAGCATGTGCAGGGTCTTATTGTCCTTTAAAAATTCCTGATAGTAACTTGCCTTGGCATAAATCTTTGTATTCTTTAAAGCAAGATACTGTGCTAAGGGGAATTTCTCTTTGATAGCTACGTTATTGATTGTCTCAAGGGTCATCTGCGCCCAGCTAAGGTCCTTCTTGCCGTACCGACAAACAAAGTTCAAGATGTTTGCAAGTATCTGCGCTTTGTCATCGGGTGTTGTATCATCTGCAATGGTCTTTGTCTTGCTGAAGCTCAACCAGTTTGCACCAATCTTCTCGATGTCCTTCCGACACTCAAGGGCAACTCTTACAAAGTCTCTGGCTATGATGTCCTGTGCTAAATACATTGCTTCTTCCTTCAGGTTGTCATTGGAATACTTCGTCAGTGCTGCGCCAGACTCAATTTCATCCAAAGGAACCAGGCTCTGCTTAAAGCGGTAGAAGTTTGCAAACCGTAAACCAACTGAAACTCCAATACCAGAGCAGCAAACTGCGTCAACTAAGTCGTCGGGAATAATTCCATTTGTTGAACCTGCTTCTGCAACAAACAGGAAGTCACTTGTAATCTCCCAGGTACGAGGGTTAGCTACCTGTGCGTCGTATTCCTGCCGGCCTTCTGCATTGTACAAATCTCTGCCCTGTTCCTTACGAAGGAAACCAATGACTGCGCTGTGGATGCCATGGCTTACCGCCCAGTTGTCCCATAAACGCCAGTCGGCAGTGACATAATAGCCTGCACACCGGCTGATAATTGTGGTTTTGATTTCCTCATAGTCGGCTCCGTCATCGGGACCATTACCAAGTGCTACAATCATCCAACCATTTGGTAACTTGTACTGTCCCACTGAACGGGAGCTGTCTAAAAGCTGTAAGGCTACTGAACGAACCGCTGCATTACATGTTGTAAGCTCGTCAAGTACCAAAATGCCGTAAGGGCCATTTTTATGTACCTTAGGTAATACTTCCAGCTCTGCAAACTTCGTTACAAGCTCTTTTTCGCCGTACTCGTTCACACGGCCTGTCTCTTTTACTGCCGGCATACCTGTAATATCTGACTCCTGCATAGAACCTAATCGCAACTCCACAACCGCTTCTTTCGGAAGTCCAAACCTTGTCTGAAGGAGGCTTCTCATAATCTCGGTTTTACCGATACCAGGTTTACCGATTGCCAGCATGGGTCTCTCCATTGTGTGTTCCTTGCTGTTGTCATACTCTGGCCTCACATTCCCTTTGTCGTCATACTTCCGCATACGGGCCTGAAAAGCCAAGGCTACCAACTTCGTAAAATTACCTAAACTCAATTCAGGTAAATTCAGCTTATCAATGGAACCTCCACTCATTGTCGTATCCATTTATCTAATCTCCTTTTCTCTTATTCGTAAAGCCTTAGGGGAGCTTTCTTTCCAAAAGGTGCTTTGAATCTCTTGTAGTCATCCCTTGATGACGGGATAACCCAGATTGTTTCTCCGTACTTTCGATACTGCTCCGGCTTAAAATCTGCAAAGTAACCATCTGTCATTATAAGAACAAGTTTTGGCTTAGGCTTACACTGCTTAGAGGCAAAATACTGATACAAGCATGATGGGTCTGTACCACCACCGCCACGAACAAGCTCTCTTGCTCGTAGCATTTCTTTTGCATTAGTAAATTCACCAACTGCACGGACGTCTGTGTCCCAATAAACTATGTGTCCTTTCATGCCGTATTTCCGTAATGTGCTTTGTAGGTAGCCAAAAACTAAACCTAGCTCCTTGCTCCCTACACTGGCTGATGTGTCAATACAAATGTAGACTCCATTCAACATGTCCGGGTCTACCTTTACGTCACCCTTTACTAAGTGACCAAGTGACAACATCTTTCGGTTTGGGTTACGGTATGACTTGCCTTTCTTGCTCATTTCGTTCATGTACTTGGCCATGAACCGTTGCCAACTGGTATCTCTCACAGGGTCTACTGCGTCCACGCCACGTAACGAGGATGAGGCTGTCTTGCCAATGCTAAACGCTTTGGCTCTCTCATTTGTCGTGACAACCATATCATTTGCTCGCTGGCTCGCTTGCTCGTCTGTGTCGTCTACACCCTTCTCGGTCTCTGATAAGTCAAGGTTCTGTACATTATACTCGTACTCTTTTCCTCGGAAGTCGATTGTAACCGATGTAACATTTCCGTCATCGTCACGGGTAACTTTCTTAACAAGCGTTTTCTTACTGTACTGCTCGTTATACTCGTCTACAGCGTCTTTAGAGTCATTGTCTGAGTGCTGATTTGACTTATTTTGCTGGGGTGTCTGACTAGACTGCTCGGAACTGTTTTGACCATTACCTTGACCGTTTCCACTGTTCTGGGTGTTACCCTGCTGATTGCCTTGGCTCCCTGACTGACCACCTGGCTGATTGCCTTGGCTCCCTGACTGACCACCTGGCTGATTGCCTTGATTGTCGGGGTTGCCTTGACCTTGATTGTTTCCGCCTGAATTTGTGTCGGAATTACCACCTTGTGTTTGTCCTCCAGGAGCAGAAGGTCCACTAGCATTGCTGGGTGCATTACCGGGCTTGCTGTTCTTGTCCCCTGTGCCACCCATAGCATTTTGTATGTCCTGCATTTCCTTTTGGATATTATCCATGATTTCCTTATAAACTGCTTCTGGTGTTTCTTTTGAAACATCAAGTTCGGGGCTATAGATACATCCTTGAGGAACGGCTAAGGTTACATTTGTGGTGATTGTTTCGGGACCATTCTTTGTGTCCTGGACTCGTTGCAAGGCTACCTCTGAGCCGTCAAGGGGAAGGTTGTAGTTTCTGATTATCCAGCCGTTCACAAATAGGTCTGTGACAAAGTTCCAGATAAATCTATCTTTTTTGCGCCCTCGCCCTAGGTGCTTCATAATGAAGTGATAGGCTTCGTGCAATACGAAGAAGTCAAGCGTAGCTCTTGTTGAACGGGCAACGAAATCTATGTTGTAATACAGATAGTAGCCGTCTTTGTCCATGGCAACTGCTAAAGTATCACACTCCCTAAGGTCTTGGGTACCAAGTACCTTTAACTGTTTTAGTGCCACCCACATGTAGGGGTCGATTACTCTCATATTACCGATTGCGAACTGCATGGCGTCATCAACTGACAAGGTATAGTTCTCTACACCGCCACGCCTATTGCGCCTCGATAAGGTAATAACTGAATCCGTTTCCCGTGCCCCTTGAATATCGTTGGGAATGGAACGTAGCACCTTTCGTAACGAGGTAGACTGTGCAAACTCTGTGCTTTGCTTGATTTCTGCGTCAAGTGACTTATCAATCTCAGGTATCTTGTCTGCATTGTTAGCAATCAACTGCTTAACGTCTTGGTACTTCTTATCATCTTTTCGGACCCCTTGATTATCGTAGTTAGGCTGATGTGTCGGCTTGTAAGAAAACAACTCTGTAAATGCGTCATCATCGGCAGATAAACCAAATACTCCTAGCGCGTTTGCCATGTCTAGGGTATCAGAATTTGATGACTGGCTAGGCTTTTCGTTGTCTGCAACTGCCTTCTTTAACTTCTCTAATACGTCAGCAGAGAACTCGGTATCTGGAATTTGCCTTTGGCTGAGCGTGTAGAATGGCGTTTTTTCTTGACTTGCCTGCGCTTTTAACTGCTCGTCTGTACGGAAGAATACTTCTTTGTTTCTGGGGTTGTAGCAAACATTTAATCCTTGTGCTGTCCCTAAGATGTACCGCTTCGGTTCTGTGCGCTCTATACCTTTGACTATCTTCCCATAAAAGCTGTAGTCCTGCGAAATGCCTACGGAAACTTCCCTTTCGTTCTTGGCTCCATAAATACTGTCGTTCATTATAACACCTGCCTGCATAAACGACAAGCAAATCTTGGAGGGTATATCTTTATACTCATTCGCCTTTAGGTTAAACACTCGAAATCCTGTCATATCGTCATCGTTAAACCGCCTATCGTACACGGAAGTATTCTTCATGTTGAAAGGGTTTAACTTTCCAATAGGCTGTGCGTTGCCGTTTGGGTCCCATTTACTGAATGTTAAACCTATGATATAACAGTACAAATAATCACTCCTTTCTTGATTTATGCCTGTCAGCAAGGTAGGTCGCCACAAGCAAAACATCATAATAAGATTTAATAAATAAAAATCTACCCTAATATACAAACTGGTCTGTTGCAAAAATTAGGTCGAAGCATTAAGGTTTGCTACATTAAAATAAAAGAGCCTAGCTAATAAACTAGGCTCTGTATCTCGTTATTCTGCTCTGAGCTGTCTGTCTCTAACTGATAAGCTACCTAAGCAGGTATTCAGGAGCTCTTCTTGAATGTCTGCGTTTTCGTCCTGAGGATAGAACGCTTCAATGACTATTGCCGTTGAGTTATCTAGTACGATTCCTAGAATATAACGGTACTCTTGCAGATTCTCCTGCGACTCCGCTGTATTTGCGTTTGTCTCGCCTTCTGTTGAAACAGGAAGTGTTTCTGTTGCAGAGGCCTCAGATGTTGGAGTGCTCGTTCCTGCTGTTGTGTCAGAGGAACTACTTTCTGTTGCCCCGTCTGTGCTCTCTGTACTTGCGGAACTGCTTTCTGTGCCTGCGGCGCTTGTACTTTCTGTGCCGCCACCGCCTAAGAGGTCACTTAAACTTGTGCCGCCCGTCAAAGGTGTCTCACCTGTATCTACCTGGGTTGATTCCGCTGTTGCGTCTGACTCTGCAACTGTCTCTACGGGGGCACCATCTGCATTTGTTTCACTCTCTGTCTCTACAAGGATTCCATTCTCATATGTCTCCGGCATTGACTCTGTTGTCTCAGGCTCCGATGGATTCGGGTCGTAGATTTCTTTGACCTCTGGATTCTGCTCATCACTCACTACGTAGCACTGGTATGTTGCAAGCGTTCCTGCGGTATCTGTGTTAAGGAATAAGATTTCTTTCTTCAACTCTTTGACCGCCAGCTTGTCTGCATAGGGCTTAATAAAAGCGTCGTATAAACTGATTGCGTTCTCACTACCGACATAGTTGTACGCCCGGAGCGTTACATACATGCCATTTTTGTGCTGTAAGCTCACGTTTCCGTTTGACAAGTTGAAAGACCAGTTGTTTGACGGCTTGTACTCTACGTTTGGTACTAGGGTGATTGTTGTGTCATTTGGAAGTACCATGCTTGGCTCCAAATCGAGCTGTTCACCGATTCGGATAGAACCATTGATTGCATTGTAAACTTGCTGACCTGTGGGTAATGTTCTTACTGAGTTCAGGTTCTGCACTTCTGACAATGTGCTATCGTAAGTGTAAAGCAACTGTTTCAGTGAGGTTATCTCGGAATCGCGAGAAGAAATTGTGGTGTAAGCCGAATTTAACTGGGACTCTAGCTCCTCGTATGTGGGCTTATCATCATCACTGAATATGCTACACGCTGATAAACTCGACGCCATAACCACTAGGACTAAAAGAACCGCCAGTTTTCTATAAAAGTTCATTTGGTGTCTCCCCTTTCTGTCTTAAACTTTATCTCCATTCTCTGCGGCCTGCAAGAACAAGTCCACGGCTGACTGATAATCTACTGTCAGCTCCTTGGAAGCCTTGTTCCTACTTGAGGCCGTACCAAAGAACAATGAATACTCAAATGTGAACAGGTAGTACATCAATACGAAATAACGCTTCTTATCATCTACGTGCCTGTCCATTCTTCCTCGTATCTGCTCCATTTTAGCAGGCACCGCTTCCAGGCTGTACATGATACATACTTCACCACCATACAAATTTAGGGAACGCTTTGCATTTGTGATAAGTATGTCTGTATCGCCATGGTTGAATGACTCTTGAATCTTGACTTTATCTTTATCTTTGGTGTTACCGTTGATGATTTCTACGTTCTTCCCTGCCGCCCTCAGGATATTAGCGATTGTCATTTGTGCATTAACGTGAAAACAATAAATCAAGATTTTGCTGTTTCGGAAGTCCGATAAACACAATGAGATAAGCCGCTGTAACTTCGGAACATCGTCTGGCGTGGTCTTTAACTCAATATCAGGAATCAGTGACGGGTCATTAAGGACCTCGTTTGCTCTGTAGCCCTTCTTGATTAACTTCATCTGCTCCTGTGTAGGAGTGATTTCACTTACAAGGTACATGTTGTCAGATGTCATTCCTACTTCTTTAATGCTTCGGGCAAAGTAGAAGAGTTTCAACTTCTCTTTGAAGGCCTCCTGGTTCTTATAACCTGCTAAATCAAACTTCTGAAACTGTTGAGGCTTGCCACCTACTGTTTTCCAGAAGTAATTGCGCTGATAAACGCAATACTCTTTCGAGATATGGGACTTAGGTGGAAGTGCTTCGGGAATAATCATTGCCATCTGATAGTAGATGTCAAAAATACAGGTTTCAAAGGCTGTTGCATTTAATAAGTGCGCCCTGCTGGCCATTTCCATGACTGCCTTGGTGTATGTGTACTGCTGTGTGCTGTCTGACTTGATTACTGAGCTTTCGTCAAGGATAACTACATCGTATAAATTGTTCCGTTTGCGGCCCTGTTCATCATAGTAAACATTTGCTCCAAGCCAGGTAAGGAACGTGTTGTTCTTCAAGGCTGTATGCTTTGTTACGATGATGTCTACTTTAGACCAATCAGTTTTGTCAATTACCTTCTTCATTGGAGCTGCCTGTGAAGGTAACTCGATTACTCGCATACCGGTAAATCGCTTCATTTCTCTGACAAACTGCTGTACTGCTCCTGTCTCGACAGCAATAAGCACTCGGCTCATTTCTTTTGTCATGCGGAGCATATTTAGCAGGGCTGCGACCTCAACTGTCTTACCGATTCCTACCCCGTCCCCTAACATGGAGAAGGGCGATAAGTAAAGGAATCCTGTTCCAACCGTCTGATAATCTCTTAGTTCGCCCCAATACTGCTTAATATCTATGTTGTTCTCCCTGCAATACTCAAGGACACTCATATCTTTCTCATCGGCTTTGTCAATTAAGTCATAGGGAAATGTACAAATCATATGCTTTAACTTAGGAATACACTGCTGTGATGTGGTATGCAGTATTGCCTGCTGTGTGTATTCTGATAAATTTCCTACATAGTGCCCATCTACGATAGGAACTGATTTCTTTTGTGCCATGCTAAGTTCTCCTTTAATAGGAACACTAACTTGTCTTTAAGGTACTTGTGCAATCCTCTGTGCCTCTGTTTCTTCCCTCCAGACAAACAGCTCCTTGTTGAAAGACTCGATGTTTCTAAAGGAAGATAACAAGTTGATTGCGACTACATGTGAATTTGCTGAGGTACTGTAAGGTTCTTTCTTGATGTCTTTCAGTTCTGTCATGTAACTTGACTTGACCTCCCAGGCACCACTTACAAGCCGCTCATATTCTGTCACTCTGTACCTGGAGTCACCTAAAACACATACAAACCTTATATGCACCCCTTTGGGTATGCTGTCCACCACGTTAATTAAGTGTGATACCTCTGGATTTCGCAATCCTCCCTTACGATTTGCTACTCTTATTGCTTTACTCAAATCCCTTGCTGTGGGAATCATAGGAATTTTTATAAGGCTTTCCATGATTTTCTTTGGTTCCTCCTGTGTAAAATGCGAAACTCTCTGCGTTTATGCTTCTCATTATAAAGAGGGCCTATGCTTTAATTTTATAGGCCCTCTGTTAGTCCCATTCGAGCTTACTACTCCGCTGTCGTTTCCGCTGCTGTCTCTGCCGGAAGCTCTACATTACCTCCACTGGTGAATCCTTCTTTAACCTTGGCTAAGTCCTCACCAGACAGCTCACGCTCTGTAATCTGCTGGATATCGTCGATTACCCACTGGTTACCAAAGTGGGATACTACGTAGTAATTCTCTAAGTAGAGGCCGAGGTCTACGCCCTCGTATTCAATCAACTCCTTAGTGGTTAACTCTACCTGAGTATCGAAACCGCCAATCCATTCAACCGGAACGATTGTCAATGTCGAAGGTGTATTAGCACCGCCACGAATCATGTTCGTCTGGATGCGACCTCTCATATAATCGAAGTCTGTATCGCTGAGGATTTCAGTGTTTGTATCGAATAAACTTGAAATTCCGTCCAGACCACCACGAGTTCCTAGGTTTCTGCTGTTTGCGTATTCTTCATACTTGTCGAATACCTGGACTGTGATTTCCTGCTTCTGAGCGTCTGTTACTTCACCGCTCAGATTCAGTGCAACAAGCTGTCTGTACTTCGGATTGATTTCATAAATCGTAGGCTGCTTCGTCAACTCTCTGCTCTGTAACCACATATCATTGATGTAGAAGTTCAGGTCTTTCTGACGAATTACATAGTACAGTGTGTCTTTGTACTGGGATACGAACTCTGAACCTGCGGGACGTTCCGCAACTGTTCTCTCGACCTTCACTAAATAGGAGTTCTCCTTACGGTCTACGATATTGATTAGCTTAGAAGCAAAATCATTGATGTCTGCGCTACTTCCAAACTCGGCTGACTTGAAAGCTAACCCGGCGTCCTCGATTGTATACTTCTTCATCAGCCCATTGATGTCCTGGTTATTCACCAGTCTATCATATTCCTCGATTTTAATGCGAATCTGCTCGTCTGCGATTTCGGGAACATTAACTGTTTGTTCGCCACCGAATTGATAATCGGAAGTGTAACTCTCGATATAGGGGAATACGTATGTCATGTTATCTTTGTCAACTTCGTCCTGGGCAAACACAAAGGTGATTACCATTTTTCCTGTGTTTTGCGCTCTGTCAAAGCCGTACTCTCGTAAACCGTTGGTGCCCTCGTTATAGCAACCGTTACCTACGAGAACTGAACTGGAGTCTCCTGCAACAGGCTGATAAACGTAAGTGAGTTCCGGGAAGTATGCTACACTTGTTGCGGAGCCACCGAACATGTCCTCGTACTCGTCTACATCTATGAGCATGTGTCTCAGGTTCTCACTGTAAACATCTAAGTCTCCGATTGCTCTCTCGGCTTGATAGATTCCGTTGTCCCCTGTGTCACTCTCAGGGTCTTGGGCCTGTACTGCGTATCCAGGGTCCTCTGTTTCTGTCTCTGTCGTATCTGTTGTAGCTGCTGTGTCTGTTGCAGTTGTTTGGGTGTCCCCCTCAGTTGTTGTGGTATCAGTTGTTGTGTTATCTGTTGTTGTGCCATCTGTAACTGCCCCATCTGCTGGAGGTGTTGCTGTGTCCTCTACGGGAGCTGTTTCCTCAGGAGCGGGAGTAATTGGAGTTGTTACTGTGTTTTCCACGAACAAGGGAATCTGATTGTTCGCGTCCCGTTCTGCGTTTAAGTACCCGGTAATCTGTGTAATCCAGTTGGGGTCGATTGTGTCTGTATAAACATCCTCATCAATCGTGTAATGTATAATACAGTTGTCTAAACCTACATAGTTGGCATAGTTCTTAAACTGTCCGAGTTCGTTAGGAGCTGTGTCAAAAGACACAGTTAAAAAGTAATATCCGCTAAACTCCTTCAAGCTCTCTGCAACTGGGTTACTCAGCTTGAGGTCGTCCAGGACTGCTTTAAGGTAGTCATGATTTTCTTTGGAGACGTACTCCAGTGTGCCGCCCTGACTTAAATCCATGTTGTGCTCGACTAAAATCTTCTGGAGCAAATCTAAACACCGCTGCTGGTCCTCGTCAGTAGTAGGATTGAACTGCGCCTTGTAATCTGAAACTGCTGTTCTCTGGGAGAAGCTCGAAAAGTTCAGGGCTTCTTTGCCATCATCCATGATTTCCTGCATTAGCTTGTAGTTCTGTTTCGGTAGTGAGTCAACCCTTTCAAGACTTGAACTGGAGCAGCCAGCTAAGACTGAGGCTGTCATTGCCGATAAACATATAATTGCAATACTTCTTTTCTTACTGTTCATAGTTCCTTTGGTCTCCTTCTTAGAATAAGCTCATAGTGACAACAATTTTGCCCTTTTGCTTGAACTTCATTAGGTAAGATTTTCTGATTAAAAGGTCTGTAGCTTGTTTTCCAAACTTCCTTTCAACAATTCCAATGTCTACTGGTTGCTGATAAACTCCTTTGGCTTCTAGGAAGTTCTTAACAACTGCTTTCAGGGTATTAAGCTCCATCTTGTTATATTTCTCATATTCTCGCTGGAGCTTCTCCTGCTCTGACAGCTCTTTGTGAGGTTTCTTTTGCTGAACCGCTGGCTGTGCAGTCTGTTGAGCTTTGGGAGTTGGCTGGGTAGCTTGGGTTTGTTGATGTGCTGCTGTTGGCTGTGGTATATTTTGTTGGGTGTCCCCACTTGATTGTTGTGGAATTGTAGCTGTTGTAACCGGCAAGCCTTCAAGCTCTGCAAGCTCACGCTTCAACTGCTCTATCCTTCGCTGTTTCTCTGACTGCTCTAGCAATTGCCTCTTTCGGGCCTCTAGCTCACGAATCAATTTATCTTCTTCCGATTCTTGTGTAGCTTGCTGAGACTGTGTTGGCTGCTGAAATACTGTAGACTGTGCCGGCTGTTGAGCCGTTGGAGGTTGTGCCAGTTTAACAGGCTGTTGTGTTGTCTGCGTATAAACTTGCTCTTGTTTGTCCGTCTGTTGTGTTGTCTGCTTAGGTTGGGCAAGCTGAACTGTTGGTTGTGCTGACGGTTGTACTGGCTTTGGCTGTGCAAGTTGAACTTTCTGTGTTGCCTGCTGTGGTGGCTGAGCTAATTTAACTGGCTGCGCTGGCTGTTGCTGTTGTGGTGGCTGAGCTAATTTAACTGGCTGCACTGGCTGAGCTAATTTAACTGACTGCACTGGCTGCTGTGCTGTTGCTGTCTTAGGTGGCTGAGCTAACTGCACTGTCTGTGCGAACTTAATTGGCTGTACAGTTTGCTGAGTA